>Ga0209099_1001919_pt1 | contig 19371 bp, 21 predicted proteins | sample AD_JPNHW2_MetaG_FD_184430 | JGI IMG/M metagenome (GOLD analysis project Ga0209099, IMG submission 184430) | Active sludge microbial communities of municipal wastewater-treating anaerobic digesters from Japan - AD_JPNHW2_MetaG (SPAdes) (version 2) | ecosystem: Engineered > Bioreactor > Anaerobic... | reverse complement strand
AAAAAATTTCATTTATACCTTCCATAATTGCATTCTTTGGGAATCGTCACTTTCTGCATATTGAAGTAAAACAGGTTAAAGATACTGAAACGGATTGATAAAATCCACGATTGTTTTTGTTACCCCTCCTCTCAATTTGTTCACTGATTTTAATTCTTCATCATCCCCTTCAGCAAAACCTAAGTCCCCATTCTCCCAGAGTAATATTTCAGCCCACGGGCCCGGGGGCGGGAGAAGAAAAAAAATGTCAGATTTTGTACAGAGTGCAAATGTCAAAAGTGCGGTTCGCATACTCGCGAACCCGATTGCAGATGTAGCGACGTTCAACTCGATCATTGAGTCGGTCATCACCGACAACCCGTTCGGGTGCGTCGCATACATGACCGCCGGCGAGAATCATTCCGCCGTGGAAAAGACACGCGAATCCTACACGATAAGGATCGTCTACCAGGACACCGATGCAAATGTTGTCGGCAACCTGTCCGACAGGTTTATGACCGTCGCCGGGTTCACCGCCGGGGCTACAGCCCTCCTTGCGGATACGGCCCTTATATCCGCCCATGGCGGTACCCCGGCCCGCGACACCGACAAGGAAACCTACAGCGTCTCCCTCAAGTGCCATGATGGAAGTGGCGAGATCTACAACGTGAACTTTTCACGCGACCAGATCACCATTACCTCATACGAGGACGATGCAATTCGTACAAAGGTTGAGACCTGGGCGGATACCGTCGCAGCGCTTGCCTGAAACGTTCCTGAACAGACAGAACCGGAGGGGAAGGAGACCCGTCGGTCCCCTTCTCTTTTGGTTCTTTTGTCGTTCGTCTTGGAGGACCGCTATGGAAATGGAAATTCTCGGGATTGTGCTTGGGACCGTGCTCCCGATCTATCCCCTGCTCGTTGCCATCTACCAGAAGATCGGCACCTATGATGAAATTGTAGTGGAGTATAAGAAACTCCAGTCAGAACATGACCACTGTCGGGAGAATTGTCATGGGCCGTGAACGCGGGCACCCGGTTGAAGGTGTGACCCGGTTGACCCTGGAAATATCCGCCAGGATCGGTCCGCTCCCCTCCGGCAGGCTGGGGAGGCATACGATAGTACCGGTAAATCCGGGACGGGATTTCCTGCCCGGACACCGGGGATATACGGAGGATGCCGATGTTTGAAAATGAAGCAGAAACCCGGGTGGCGATCTGCGGGACCGGCGTTTTGCTCGGCATTATCTTTGTGCTTGCACATCTCCCCCTGCTCCTGCTTGTCGTGCCAGTCGCAATCCTCTTTCTCGGTATTGTTGCCGACCCGGAGGAGACACACGCGGTCTGGTACGGGATGCTCTCCACGCTCGGCATCTTCAACTTTTCCGTGCTGACTAATGCAGAACGGTTGAACTACGCCGAAAAGCGGCATTACTTCTGGTTCGGGGAGGTCGGGATGGCTGCAATGCTTGCCGGAGTGTTTGCCGTCCCGGCCGGGATCTTCCTTGCCGGCCGGGCGGAGATGACCCTTGCATTCATCGGAGCGGCGGTGCTGTTCCTTCCCTTGTTCGTGTTCCTGCCCAAAGTAATCCGCCGGGCGATGAAGGCGGATGCGGACAGCGTGATAGATGCGTTCGGCAAGAACGAGCAGGTGAAGAAAGTGTTCTGGGCGTTGTTTGCCGCGATGGCCGGGCTCGTGCTTGCTCAGGTTGTGGACCCGGTGACGGCGCAGCAGCTCGTGGGGCTGATTACGGGGATGGGGGGATGAGAGGACACCATATTCACCCCACTTCGATGGATCTAACTTGAGGGGTGTGATCCATGAGAGAAAATAAGCTTATTTCAGGCTTCTTTTCCCTTCCCGATATGTGGATCTTTACAAGAAAAACCCGGAATATTCCGCTTTTCTGTTCCTGTGGAGAATACGCCCGAATATAGCCCCGTTTGCTAAAATACGGTAGATTTCCCCCTCTCCTAATGGCCTATAATGGCCTTTAAACAGCCCCGGTTTTTGCCACGTATTTTAGTCCATCCGGGCTCCAAAAAAGCCACCGGAACGCGAATATGGGGCTCATTTTTCCGGGGGCCGGATCATCGTCGGTATCCCGGGTCCCCCTGCTGGACCCTCAAAACGGCCGCTATCCCGGGAATATCCGCTCCCCCCAGTGCCGCAACAATTGCCTCGACATAGGGTTCCTGCCGCGTCATACTCGGTGATGCACGTCTGTGCAGCCGCTCCCCTTTCCTGCCCATCTGTGCAGAACCGGTTGCAATGAAATGAAGAAAATCTTCTTTCGGGAGACCCCATTTCGTATTGATCTTCAGGTAAACGATATTTTTGTTTTTGGGATTGGGATACATCACGGCCCGGGTCCCGGGCAACCGGACCGCATCTCCCCCGTTTGACTGTGACAGTGCAACGACCAGCGACCACAGGGGGTCACACGCGGTCTCTGCCATGGGGCAGTCCCGGCAGAACCGGTTCGTCGGGGGCTGTGCATCTCCCCGGTAATGAGCGCAGAATGTAATGTCCATAGCAGGGTGTTATTCAGAAACCAACGGTTTTTTAATCTATTGATCTGCTCCCGCACTTTTATCTTTTTGAACAGGAAGGAATGAGATGTATGTAATCTCCCTTGCGGCAATAGTACTCTATTTATAGGTTCGACTATACAGCATGGTTAGACCATACAGTCTGGTACCCGGGCAGGACCCGGGAGAACAGGTGGACAAGAATGACCTACGAGACGATAGGAAAGGAGTTCATTGAGCTACTGGGGCTAAAAGGGAGCCCGGTTGCAGTAAAACTTGTCAGGACTCCTGCGGATGTGCCGGCAGGTTATGAAAAAATGGTCAAGAAAGAACGGCACTGCCAGTTTGTGCAGGATGCCCGGCTTAAGGGAGTGACCGGGTACGCCACCCGGGCAGAACACCTCTGCAAAGGGGGGGCTGCCGTGATGGGAATCGAACCGTCCCCGGACCTCGTGGCTGATGGCACAACCTACCAGAAACTCGGGAACTTCAAGACGATCGAAGGAGCCGTGGAGACCGTCCATGCAATCCCGAAACTTGACGAGACCTATTATGCCTCGGTCTATGCACCCCTTGATAAGGCAGAGTTCGAACCCGACGTGGTCGTGTTTGTCGTGACACCCCGGCAGGCGCTCCGTCTTTCGCAGGCGTACCTCCACACATCAGGAGGCCGGATCTCAAGCGATTATTCCGGGATCCAGTCACTCTGCGCCGATGCGGTTGTCGCCGTGAAGCAGCGGGGCGTCCCGAACATGACGCTCGGGTGTAACGGGTCGCGGAAGTATTCCGGGATTGCGGAGGATGAAGTGATCCTTGGGTTCCCGCCAAAAGAACTTGGAGCGATGGTGGAAGCACTTAAGGCATTCAAGCAGAAGTGGGGATAATATGGTAAAAACCGTGAAGGCTCTCGGTATCAGGGCCCCGAACGCGGGTATTCTTGCAGCAAATGTCCTCCGGAGCCTGGAAGATCCAAAAGAAGAAGTCCGGTTTATCGTCAACCCGGGTGCGGAGACCGGTATGGATGCCGTTGCACGGAGATACGGTTATTCGATGGAAGTAAGCCGGCTTGAGAAAGACCTTGAAATACGGATGGTACCCTCAGGGAAAACCATGGAAGAGATCGATGTCACCGGGGAAACCTGCCCCGGCCCGGTGCTTATCGTGGGGGAACGGCTCTCTGCCCTTGCAGTTGGGGAGCGGCTGAAAGTGAAGAGCGCCAGTGCCGACACCCTTGCTGATATTACAGCTGCCATCACTGCATCCGGTTCGCGGATTCTGGGAGAAGGAACAGAAGGGGACCGGCATGTTATCACGGTTGAGAAAGATGAGAAGAAGGAGATGCCCCAAGGGAACCTTTCTGTGGCGAACCGGGACCGCGTCCTTATCGTCCAGAGCAATGGCACCGGCAATGCCGAGCGGGCGTATGCAACTTTCATCTTCTCGAAAGTGGCCGTGAGCATGGGCAAGAAGGTGACGATCTTCCTGCTCATGGACGGGGTCAGTATTGCACGGAAAGGGAGCGCTGCCGGCGTGAAACACCCGGCGTTTCCCCCCCTTGACCAGTTGATGGACGAGATGGTGAAGGCAGGAGTAACCATGTATGCCTGTGAGAACTCGGCAGCATTTCGGGGAATATCGGAAAAGGATCTCGCTTTCGGTGTGAAACTTGCCGGGGCAGCGACCTATATCCAGCTCTTAAGCGACCCCACCTATGCGGTCGTGAATTTCTAAAGGTGAGAAAAGATGAACATGACCTACCAGGTGATCGCTCTTGCGATCCTGTTCAGTAGCATGATAACCGGTTTCATCATATTCCGGATGCAGGGGATGAAGCTCGCACCGCATTTCGGGGCGCTTATCCTTGCCCTGATCGTAACGCTCGCTGCATTGATAACCGGGATTTCGGCAGTCGCAGTTGTTGCAGCATTCCTCCAGGTAATTGTAACACTCACTGCATACACCCAGCTCTATAAGATCCTCCAGGACAACTTCCAGACCGCCCCGGGGTATGGTGCACATCTTGCTCTGGTCACCATGCTTCCGGTGCTTGCGATTGCCGGGCTGCTGATGTGAGGAGGAGATCTTCACAAAATCATAAAGGATTTTCATGAAACGTGTCACCGTTAACGCACTCGTAGATATCGGCTGCCTGATCACGTTCGTCCCGATGCTCATCACCGGGCTGGTCCTGTACTTCTTCCTGCCATCCGGTGGCGGAAGGGGCGGGAGTTGGGTTACATGGATGGGGATCACCCGGCATGACTGGATCCTCTGGCATGACATTGCAGGCTTTGTCTTTGCCGCCCTGCTTATCCTCCACCTGATCCTGCACGGGATGTACTTCTGGAATATCCGGAAGTGTCTCATGCAGGGTTAAAAAAAATCGGATGCTGGTGAAACGTAATTATTTTTAAAGAATATGCACCAGCTTGAAAATAAGCTGGAGCGCAAACACCCAGAGGATAACGCCGAACCCGGCCTTGATGTACCCGCTCTGGATCTTCACCATGCTCCGCGCTCCGATGGTTGCCCCGATAACAACAGCAACCGCACAGCCGATGATCAGGGGAATGTCAAAACCGCCGCTCGTCAGGTGCCCGAACACACCGAACAGGGATGAAAAGATCACAATAAAACTCACCACACCGGCAGAATTTTTCGTCGGGTAGCGGCACAAAAAAATCAGGAACGGCACGATAAGGATCCCGCCCCCGACCCCGAGAAGGCCGGAGATGATGCCGACAAAAAAACTAAAACCCACGATGAGGGCGTACATCCCTTTGGAAAATGTTAACGGACATGGCCCTTCCGGAGACGACTTCTCCCAGTAGGTATAGATCATCCGGCCCCCGGCACCAAGGAGGAAGATGACAAACAGCCACATCAGGAGCACGGGGTTGATGTACGCTGCGGCAACCCCGCCGAGAAACGCGCCGAGGCAGATGCCAGGCACGAACCAGAGCGCGAACCGGACATCCACGAGGTTCGAGCGGTAGTAGACGATCGATGCGGACAGCGCCGTGATGAGATTGAGCACGAGCGACGTTGAGATCGACGTCAGCGCAGCGTACCCGAGCAGGAAGAGGATCGGGGTGTAGAGCGATCCGCCGCCCTGCCCGAACATCGAGAAGATGATGGAGACGATGAAGACCGCCGCTATCGCGATCAGGACGGTGCTGTCCATGGTTCACCGGATTACTGCTGGCCCTTCATGACGTTTATCCAGGCCTGATCATATCCCGAACAAGGGATACATTCGGGCTTTCCATCCACCATCCGGACGTAGCGCTCGAAGACATACTCGCCGCATTTGCTGCACTTTGTCTTGTTAAACGAACCTTTCGGCCGGCTGAAGGTGAAGTCCGGCAGTTTTGTCACCGTGAACATCTCGGCCTCTGTTGCCGTCAGGACCATATCCACGACTTTTTTCACCACGTCGGCCGGGACCTGCGAAGGTTCGATTCCTTTCTTCCGGTACACAAAGAATTCCTGCTTGCTGAGCTCGTCCTGGAACTCTGATTTCAGGTATACGCGGACGGCGCCCTTGCCCGGGACGACAAGGAGACAAGCGACTTTTCCGTAGTTGAGCCGCTCCATCATGAGCTTCCCATACGTGCAGCCGGTGACTGCCATGAACCCGTCGATCATGCAGGTCTGCGGGTGGCCTACGCCCATCTCCGAGAGGCCGAAGGCGCCGTGGTCCCCGATATGCGAAACACCCAGTTCCCGCATGGCGACCTGTCCCATCCGGTACCCGATGGGCATGAACGGGCAGATGTGCCCGTGGAAGTCCCAGACTCCCTGCGGGATTTCAACCTTTCCTGAAGAAGTCATGAGCGTTACTCATAGCCGGTGTTATATATAATTTATCGGAACTCCAGTTTTCCCGGAATGTCATGCAGCCATGGGGCGCCTTAGAAACCCGGCCTTATTTTGCTTTCCCAACTTCCAGGCACGCCATCCCCACCCGCTCCAGGAACCGGGAGGTCCGCTCTTTTGGTCTGGCATGACACTGGTAATAGGCAAGCAGTCTCCGGAGAAGATCCCGTACTTCATCGGAAGACAGGCCGTTCGCGACCTGCTCCCCCTGCCGGGAGTTAAACCCGCTGTGCCCGCCGAAGAATAGCGTCCATCCCTTCGCGGAGCCCATGATACCGATGTCCCGGACACGACTCTCCCCGCAGCAGCGAGGGCAGCCGGAGATACCGATCTTGATCTTTGCCGGGAACTCTTTTCCCGCATATTCATCCGAGATCTCCCGGGACCTGCCCGGTATATTCACTTCGGGGAATAAACATACAGGGAAAGAACGCATAAAAAAGGGACAGGGATCAACAAAAAAGCCTTTTTTTTGAAGCGTTCCTTAAGGGAGCGCCGGATACCGAAAAAGAACAAAGAACCGTGTCGTCAGCTGGTCTTCGGCTCTTTCCCAAATGACCAGAATAATTTCCGGTACGCCCTGGAAAACGCCGTTCTCTCCAGCAGGAATACCAGTATCGAGCAGGCAAGGATGGAAAAAAAGATCACGATGTAAGTGACGTCCTGGATGGTCTGCCCGGCCGCAATCCCGGCTTCAAGCGGCAGGGACGCGAGGACGGCGGCAGCAAGTCCTTTTGGCTCCATAACGGATACAATCGCCGCGTCCGACGCCGGGATGCTCCGGGGGATCGTAAACCAGACCATCACGATCCGTGCAAGGTAGATGGCGACGGTGAGGAGCGCCCCAAGGTAGATGATCTCCATGTTGGAAAAGTGAATCGAGATCCCGATATAGATAAAGAAAAATGTTTTCAAAAGGGAGACGAGCTGGGCAAAGAACTCCATCTCGGTGGGGGTAAGTTCAACCTGCTTGAAGGTATCTCCAAGGAACGGGAGGATCTTCTCTGCCTTGAAATAGTTCAGGTTCCCGAACGTCACCCCGAGTGCGAGAGCCGCAATCGCCCCGGAGAATCCGAGCAGGCTGACAAACCCGAACACGATGAAGACAAAAGCCGGCGTAAGAAAGATGCTCTTGATGCTTGCGAGTCTGGGGTAGACGGATGACCACCAGATACCGGCGATCACGCCGATGATGATCGCTATCAGGAATGAGGCGATAAGGTTACCGGCAATATGGCCGACATTGAAATCCTGAAGTTTTACGACATCGAGAAGGGCCAGCAGCACAACGATACAGAGCACATCGCTGATTGCAGATTCTAAAGCGAGGATCGCTTTTGTGTCATTTCCTATGTTGAGGTAATTGGTAAACGGGATTACAACCGCCGATGAGATACCGCCGAGGATTGCCCCGAGCATACAGGATTCGATGAGCGAGAACCCTGCCAGGTACTGCATGATGACGATGCAGATGGCCGTGACAACAACAAAATTGGCGATCGTGATCGCCATCGTCCCGGTGATGGATTTTTTTAAGGTCTCTATTGTGATATGCAGGCCGCCTTCAAAAAGGATGATCGCGAGCGTGACCTGCGTAAAGATGGGGCCGACAACGCCGAAGGCCGAGGGCTCCACCAGATCGAGCAGCGGGCCGACCACGATCCCGATAGCGATCAAAAAGAGTACGTCGGGGATCTTGGTGACTGTGAAGAACCGGGAGAGGATATTGCCGAGTAAGATGAGAAGCCCAAGAAAAAGAACGGTTACGGCTGCGTCCATTGTGTCCAGATTAGGTTGCAAGAGGTCAAATAAGTTGTTGATGGGCCCGGTGATATAATGCACCTTCCGGTTTCATAATCCTCTGATGGCCGGTTCAGGATCTAAAACCCGTACTCTCCGTTTTTTTTAAACACCTGAAAAACAAAAAAGAGATAAAGACTCCGGCCTCTAGGGTACCTATGAAATCCATCAAAGAGATAAAACCCACAAAAGAGTCACAACCCCCTCCGGATTCACAGCCTGCCAACAATCCACAGCCTGCCGCGGAGACTGCGAAGTTTGATGCTGCCCGGGTACTTCAGGCAGTCGGGGGAATTTTCGGCCTTATTCTTATCGGATGGCTCATTCTTCAGTGGGTCTCGTAACTAATCAAAAACGCATAGGTATTCGTCCCTTTTATTAACAGAGCCGGAGAGACGAAAAATGGCTCGGCAAAACCAATCCAAAAGGTTTACCCATGGTAAGTGAAGAGTACAACTCATGACCGAGACGGGGACTTCATCTTCGAAAATTGTCAGGTCCCTCGGTCTTGTATTCGGGGATATCGGGACGAGCCCGATCTACACTGTCGGGGCAATCCTGCTCTTCCTGTTGCCGACAACGGGAAACATTCTGGGGCTCATCTCCCTTATCACATGGACATTGTTTACCATCATCACCGTCCAGTACATCTGGCTTGCCATGTCGCTCTCCGATAAGGGTGAAGGGGGGACAATTGTTCTCAAAACGATCCTTGATTCCCTGTTGAAGCCCGGTATCGTCGCATCTTCTGTATCCGTCCTTACTATCATCGGGATCGCGCTCTTTATCGGGGACGGTGTGATTACACCGGCGATCAGCATCCTCTCGGCAGTTGAAGGTATACTGCTGATCCCGGGTTTTGAAGAAACGAGCGGAACGGCGATCCTGCTTATCGCTGCCATAATTGCTATCGGGCTTTTTTTCTTCCAGAAAAGAGGGACCGACCGCGTAGCATGGGCATTTGGTCCGGTCATGGTGATCTGGTTTGGCGCGCTCGCGATATCTGGCGTGATCGCAATTCTCGGCGCCCCCCAGGTGCTCTTTGCATTAAGCCCGACATTTGCCCTTGGATTCATTCTCGAAAACGGCTGGGCTTCGCTCATCGTCATGTCAGCGGTGATACTCTGCGTCACCGGGGGAGAAGCGCTCTATGCCGACATGGGACACCTCGGGAGGGAGCCGATTGTTAAAGGCTGGGTCGTCGTCTTCCCGGCACTCCTGCTTAGTTATCTCGGACAGGGCGCGTTTGTTCTCCAGACCGGGAATACCCACAACATCCTCTTTGCGATGATCCACACCATCAGCCCACTCGTCTATGTCCCCTTCCTTATCCTGAGCGTCAGTGCCACAGTCATCGCATCGCAGGCGATGATCTCCGGGATGTTTTCGATTGTCTACCAGGGCATGACCACCCGCATCATCCCCAAGATGAAGATCGACTATACCTCGCCCGAACTGCGGTCCCAGATCTATATCGGTGCTGTCAACTGGATGCTGCTTGCCGCAGTGCTGGTCGTGATGTTTGAATTCCGCTCATCGGAAAACCTGGCGTCCGCGTATGGCCTTGCCGTTTCGGGTTCGATGGCAATCTCCGCTCTCATGATGGCGGTAATCTTCCTGTACCAGCGCAAACCGGTGAAGATGGCAATCTCCGGGGGACTCATCGTCGTTGACGGGTTGTTTTTCATCTCGACGCTTTTTAAGATCCCGCACGGCGCGTTCTGGTCGTTTATTATTGCCGCCATTCCGCTCATCGTCATCGTCACGTTCATCCTCGGGCAGGAGAAGCTCCACGCGCTGCTCAAACCTGTTCCGCTGGATGACTTTCTTCCCTGTTACCAGAAAAGTTACGCAACCCTCCCGAAGATCCAGGGAATTGCACTCTACTTTGTCGGAAATGTCAGGAATTTGTCTCCTTATCTTTCCCAGATCTTCTTCCAGAACGAGATTATGTACGAGAATAACATCCTTGTCTCGATCCGGATAACGGAAAAGCCGTTTGGTGTTACCACGGATTTTGATGCAAATCTTGCCCCAGGCCTCCATGTCTTCACGGTGACGGCCGGCTACATGGAAATTGTGGACGTTGTAGCCCTCCTGAAGGCGCGAGGGATTGACGAGAAGACAATCTTCTACGGTATTGAAAATATTGTAAGTGACTCCCCGGTCTGGAAACTTTATGGAATTATCAAAAAGGTGACTCCCCCGTTTGTGCAGTTCTACGCTCTTCCCCCGGAAAAGATTCACGGTGTTGTGACAAGGGTTGTGATGTGACGGGAGGAGCACCTTTAGCGAATAATAGGGAACGTTACCCCTCTTTTGACACTCTGGTATTTTGGCAAAATCGGGTTTTCACTAATAAATAACAGGTTTTACGGATCGGTCAGCAGCCCGTTACTGTTTTTCCGGGCAGGATGCCCTCATCCGGCAGTCTTTGAGTTCCCCGGCATGGAACACTTTTATATCGACCGGCTTACCCTCCAGGACCCGCTGTATACTCTGTCTGTGCATCTCCGGATCATGCCGGAGGCCGTGCACAGTAAAATATTCATGGATGGTTTCGAGAAACGATATCTGCTGGGTCAGGAACGCATTTTCATATTCCAGAATCTCCCGCGCGAGGGTAAGGCTCTCGTCTTCCGGCACGGCCTCATGGTATCTCCCGTGCTCGTTCATTCGCGAGAATGTGCACCACGCTACGGTTTCGGCCTGGCCGGCTTCGCGGCGGAGCATGTGCGGGTAGATCCGGCAGATCGGGAACCGACGGTCATAGATCCGGCACCGGCTCTCGTGCAAAAACCAGCAGGACCCCGTACCATCGTCTTTCATCCGGAGCGCATAACCGGAGACGTACAGCGTTCCGTTCTGGTCGCAGAATTCAGGGTCCGGGGCTGGTTCGAAGGCATCCGGATCGATAGCCGCCACAGTTATGACATCCTTATCGAGCAGGAAGATATGCCGGTTGACGGCACGGGTACAGCAGGTTCCGCAGCGGCTGCACGTAAAACCGATCTGCCGGATCTTCTCTGCAAGGGTCTCAAGCGGGTAACCAAAGAGCCGGTTCCGCTCCTGGACCAGGGCGACGATGCGGCAGGGTATTGGAACATTATTTGATGCGACCGGCATCACTGCCCCCCGGTCGTTCGCATCCGGATATCCACCTGCCTGAACGGGATCTCGATCTTCTCCTCCCGGAAGCGTTCGTCGATATGGGAGTTCATGTAATCCTGAACATCCCAGGAGTTGTCATAGTTGTTAGTCCAGAGAAGGAGCTGGCCGTTTAAACCCGACTCCCCGAATTCAAGGAAGTAGACCGACGGCGCCGGGTCGGCGAGTACCCACGGCGTCTTTGCCTGTGCTTCCCGGGCGACTTCGAGGAGAACTGCCTTGACCCGGGGCATATCCGATCCGTACGCTACGGAGAAAGGGATCCTGACCTTGAGTTTTTGGTCCGGCTGCGCGTAGTTGACGACAATGTTTGTGGTGATCTTCGAGTTCGGGATCGTGATAATCTGGTTATCGAGCGTTTTAAGGCGCGTGCTCCGCGGGCCGATACTCACAATGTCCCCAAAGTATTCCCCGAACTTTATCCGGTCGCCGATCACAAACGGCTTGTCCATGGTGATGATCGCGCCGCCAAAGAAGTTGGACAGGAGGTCCTGGGCAGCGAGCGCGACGGCGAGGCCTGCGATCCCGGCGCCCGCGAGAAACGGTGTGATGTCGACATTAAACGTCGCAAGGATGAGCAGGAACGCGATAAACCAGATCAGGTATTTTGCGGCGATCTCTAAGATCGGGATGACCCGGTCGTCTATGTCCGTATCGGTCTTTTCAGCAATGACCGCGCCGTAAGTACGGATGAGGTTGTAGGAGAAGACCGAGCAGATCCAGGCACCGAGCAGGATAAAAAACGCGGTGATGACCTGGTCCGTGATGAGCCAGCTCAGGGAATTCGGGACGATATCGAAACGGGTCAGGGCCGCATAGATCGAGACGGCGACGATCGCGACCACGAGCGGCCCCCCGATCGCGTTGAGGATGATGTTGTCAAGCTGGGTGTCCGTGGCGTCAGCCTTCTTTTTGAGCCAGCGGATCACCAGGTGGGCGGCTCCTGCAAGGACGAGGCCGAAGATAACGGTAATGGCTGCGTGGAAATAGCCGGGATCCATCATGGGACCACCGGTGTCCCGGGTCCCGTGAAGAGGGGAGTGTTCATTCCTGCCACCTCACAGCCTTTTGTACCAGACATTCATGCTTTCGAGTGTCCCGCAGATGTTGGTGTTGTTTAAGAGCGTGCCCCCGTACCGGTATCCTGCGCGGGCAAACGTCACGTTCATCGGGTACGAGGTTGCACGGGCGATCGTGTAACTGATAAGGATCCCTTTTTCTTTCAGGTATTCTTCCATGGCGTACAGTAGGCTGCCGGCAAGGCCTTCCCCCCGAAACGAGAGATACGTGGCAAAGTCGGTCATCTCCGCATTTTTTGCGCCGTCATTTACATCGCAGGAGGCCACAGCCACGATCTCCCCCTCGTGCAGGACACAGAAATAGCGGACATCCTCTTCCAGGGTCTGCCGGATAAACGCGGGATCAAAGACGGGAAACGGGTAACTCTCGAACGTTTCGCGGTAGAGTGTCGCAATCATCTCCACATCTTCGGGTGCAGCCTGTATAAGCGAAAAACCCCGGGGCAGGTGCGGCTGGTACACAACGGGGACATGCGCCTGTGCTTTCGTAAGAACATCGGCAATAATCTCACGGGAACGATCCAGAGCGCGGCCTGGGACCGTAAATTTTCCCATGAAAAGTGCGGTTTCTTCACCGGTGTAAAACCCGGGAACTTCGGCCTCGATCACGTATCCGGCCGAAATAAAGGAATCTTTTGCATGCTCCGGGACCCTGATAACGATCTTCGTATACCCGTTCTTCTCCACGAGCGCTCCCAGCCGGGGGATAATGCCGGGGATATCTGACGGGTCAAGGCGCATCACGTACACCCGGTTGTTAAAATGCCCGTGCTGGACCCGGCTTTCGCCAATTTTTTCCACAATGTCAGGCATCATCGTTCTGCCTCCTCTCCATCCGATCGGTATTCTCCGGGACAAGTGTCGTTGTCGTATCGTAATCGGCAAGCAGTTTTGCAACGCCGACCACTTTTGATTCATCCGCACGATGTATGTTTAACTGGAGCTTACAGGCGGCGCAATCGCCGTTGCAGAAGATCCGTTCGTAATTGGCCGGCTCCTGATAGGTGCAGATCATCCCTTCATAATTGCGGAGCACAACCTTGTGGACCGACCAGGTTAAGAGGTAGTTGGGGAAGACCGGGATCTTTCCCCCACCGCCCGGCGCATCGACCACATACCGTGGGATGGCAAACCCGCTCGTGTGGCCGATCAGGTTCTCCATGATCTCGATACCCTTGGACACCGGTGTGCGGAAATGACTGATACCTTCCGAGAGATCGCACTGGTAGAGATAATACGGGCGGACGCGGTTTTTGACCAGCTGGTGGACGAGCTCTTTTGTGATCCTCGGGCAGTCGTTAATGCCGGCAAGGAGCACCGACTGGTTCCCGAGCGGAATACCGGCGTCGGCAAGTTTTGCGAGCGCGGCCCGGGCGGATTCGGTCATCTCCTTTGGGTGGTTAAACTGCGTGTTGACCCAGAGCGGGTGGTGCTTTTTTAAGACTGCCACAAGGTCGTCGGTCACCCTGTACGGCAAAACAACCGGAACCCGGCTCCCGATCCTGATCACCTCCACGTGAGGGATCGCGCGGAGCTCTGTGAGGATCCAGTCGAGGTAATCGTCGCTGAGCATGAACGGGTCTCCTCCGGAGAGGAGGACATCGCGGATCTGCGGATTTTTCCGGATGTAATCCATTCCTTCGAGGATTTTTTTACGGTCCGGGATCGAGTCCACGTCCCCGACTTTGCGTTTGCGGGTGCAGTGCCGGCAGTACATCGCGCAGGTATTGCTGACTAAAAAGAGGACCCTGTCGGGATACCGGTGGGTGATGCAGTCACACGGGCTGTCCTTATCCTCTGCCAGTGGGTCGGCCAACTCGTAGTTTTCCACGATCAGTTCTTTTGGGGAGGGGAACGCTTGTTTGAAGATCGGATCGTTTTTATAATCGTTCACATCGATGAGCGAGAGGTAATACGGGGTGATGCTCATAGGGAATTTTCTGATGGTTTTTTGGAGGTCTTCGTGTTCTTCCGGGCTGAATGTGATTCCCAGGACCTGCTGGAACGTATTGATATCCCTGACGACATGACGAATCTGCCAGCGCCAATCTTTCCAGTACTCCGGGATATAGTCCGGCTCCGGGGACTTCAGGATCTGTGCCGGATCCGCGCCAATCTCTGCGCCATGGATGTGTCCTTTGAGGAGGGAGATGAGATCCTTTACGGTATTTTTCATCTGTCCGCTTAAGTGCTCTAATCTCTGATCAGGATCAAAGGGAGGTAACTTCCCCCGATTACGGTCGGGGATGATGGAGGAGGGTGTCATATTTTACCCGCTTAGAACAACCACATCTTCTTTGGCTCGAAATCAGTCAACGCATGGCGGTAGTCATCGAACCACCGGGCCAGCGGATTGCTTTTAAAGACCATGAACTTCCCGATGTCGGCGGAATCGGCAGACTGGTGGTACCTCATAAAGATGTGTGAGGCGGTCTTTCCCACGATCTCGATCTTTCCCGTGGCATGGGACATGACAAACCGGGCCCTTTTTGCAAGCCCCGAACAGGCCTGCCACGATTTCTGGATACAGTAGTACGACTGTTCGACCGGTACCTGGAAGGACTGGTTGCCGGTAGCCGGCCGGCACTGGAAGACATAGTAGGGCGGGATGCCGGCAAAGGAGAGCCGGCGGAAGAGCGTGGTCAGGGTTGCCGGATCGTTGTTGATCCCGTCTAATATCGGTGTCTGGTTGACAAGGATCACCCCGGCGTTACGGAGCGCTTCTGCGGCCTGCATCGATACTGCCGTCAGTTCGCGGGGATGGTTGAAATGCGCCATGAGGTAGATGCGTTTCTCCGGTGTGCTGTATCGCGAGAGAACCGCGAGGAGTTCCGGGTCGTTTAAGATCCGGTACGGGTTGTACGCCAGCATCTTGCTCCCGATCCGGATAATGTTGATGTGTTCAATCTCGCGGAGTTCCTTTAAGACCGGCTCGATTTTTTTTGTCGGGAGCGTGAGCGGGTCGCCACCGGTCAAAAGAACGTTTGTAATCTCCTGGTGCTCCCGGATATATTCGATATTGTCCGACACGTCCCGCACGGTCTCGCGTTTGCAGGACATAAAGAGGCGTTTCCGGAAACAGAACCGACAGATGCCGGCGCAGGTGTCGGTGAGAAGAAGTAGGCCGGTCTGGTCATACTTGTGCTGGAGGCCGGGTTTTTTGGTGTAGTCTTTTTCACAGGAAGGATCCGTGCTCCCCCCTCGGTCGAGTTCCCGGATATCGGGAATGACGATCCTTTTGAGGGGATCGCGGTAGTCTTTCCAGTTGATAAGCGAAAGATAGTACTCGTTTGCCCGGAAGGGAAAGAGTTCTGTTACGGACTCCATCTCCTTTCGTTCTTTTGGGGAGAGCCCGACAAGATTGTCGAGCTCGGACACTGAAGTTAAATACCGTGGATTCATAACGTCACCGTAATGGATGTGGCTGGTACTTCCCTGCCCGTAAAAGGGCCGGGACGTGATTTGTGAGAAATATTTCAGATGAACAGTAACAGGAAATGCCTAGTACCCAAAACCACAAATCAGCAAATGACCTTTTGGGCTTATCTTTTAAACCCTTTCTGATATTCCTTTTTACGAGTCGGGAACGTCAAACCGGGTTTAATAATCGCAGGAAACGGCTGTAACGGCAGGGATATTGTTTTTGTAACAAACCTGACGATCACAGGTATTACCATGGAGGAAATATAAAGAACTCGTTGCCTATGTCATCAGGTCGTATGGTATCCGGGGATATTCTGGTGGCGTCACCCGCCCCGGGATCCGTGGCAGGGTTAACCGGTGCCGAGGCTGCCCGGCTGCGGGAACAGTACGGCCCAAACGATCTCCCGACAGAAAAGAAAAACCCGCTGCTCAAATTCCTGTCCTATTTCTGGGGTCCGATCCCGTGGATGATCGAGATCGCTATGATCCTTTCAGCAGGAATCTCGCACTGGGAGGATTGTGCCATCATCCTTCTGCTGCTCATGACGAACGCGGTTGTCGGGTTTTTTCAGGAGAGAAAAGCAGAAAATGCGATCGAACTCTTGAAAAAGCGGCTCGCACCCAATGCCCGCGTGCTCCGGGACGGGACCTGGCGGGAGATCCCAGCCCGCGAGCTTGTTCCCGGGGATCTCATCCATATCCGGCTCGGGGATATTGTGCCGGCCGATGCCGAGCTTGGCACGGGATCCGATCTCCTTCTTGATGAATCGGCACTGACCGGCGAATCCCTCCCTGTCGAGAAAAAAACCGGCGATACGGTCTATTCCGGGTCCATCACCCGCCAGGGGGAGATGGATGCGCGAGTTACGACCACCGGGGGAAACACATTTTTTGGCAAGACCGCCCGGCTGGTCCAGGCAAAACCCCCGCGAAGCCATTTCCAGGCCGCGGTGCAGCGGATCGGCAACTATCTCATCATTCTCGCCATGGTGATGGTTGGCATTATTTTTATTGCCTCCCTCCTGCGTTCAGCATCTCTCCTGGAAACCCTTCAGTTTGCCCTCATTCTTGTGGTCGCGGCAATCCCCGTGGCGCTTCCTGCGGTACTGACGGTGACCCTTGCAGTCGGGGCCGTGGCCCTTGCAAAACGGGAGGCAATTGTCAGCCGGCTCTCTGCCATCGAAGAACTGGCTGGTATGGATATCCTCTGTGCCGATAAGACCGGGACCATCACGCAGAACGCCATCAGTATCGGTGTGGTAAGGACATTCCCCGGGGTTTCGGAGCAGGACGTTATTATCGCGGCGGCCCTTGCCTCAAAGAAAGAGAGCAACGATCCCATCGACACCGCCGTCTTTGCGCGGTACGACCGGCTCATGTCTCCCCCGGATCCGGCCGATACCAGAATCCTAAATTTTGTTCCCTTCGATCCGGTGACGAAATTCTCAAAGGCTACCGTTCAGGATGCTTCGGGCCGGTCGTATGACGTGGCAAAAGGAGCACCGCAGGCGATTGCCACCCTGGCCGGGACAAGCGGCAGTACGGCAGCGATGCTGGATGAATGGGTCACGGCATTTGCACAGAAAGGCTTCCGCGCCCTCGGTGTTGCAAAGATCGATTCTTCCGGGAAATGGCAGTACCTCGGCCTTATCGGTCTCTTCGATCCGCCCCGTGAGGATTCCGCGGCCACGATCGCCGAGGCAGAACACCTTGGCGTTGATGTGAAGATGGTGACCGGGGATCATGTTGCTATCGCCCGGGAGATCGCCGGGCAGGTGGGCCTTGGAAATAACATCATACCCCGGGCCGAACTGGTTGACGGCGACGGCGAAGCGACTAGGCAGCAACTGGAGTCTGCCGACGGGTTTGCCCAGGTGCTCCCCGAGGACAAGTTCCGGGTCGTCAAAACCCTGCAGGGCAGCGGCCACATCGTCGGCATGACCGGGCACGGGGTCAATGATGCCCCGGCCCTGCGGGAAGCGGATGCCGGCATTGCCGTTGCCGGTGCAACGGATGCAGCAAAATCCGCAGCGGACATAGTCCTCACCAGACCCGGGCTCTCGGTCATCATCGATGCAATCGAGAGGAGCCGGGAGATCTTCCGGCGCATGGAGAACTATGCGGTGTACCGGATCGCGGAGACCGTCCGTGTCCTGATCTTCCTGACGCTGTGTATTGTCGTGTTGAACTTCTACCCGATCACCGCGCTCATGCTTGTCGTGCTCGCGATCTTAAACGATCTTCCGATCATGATGATTGCGTTCGACAATGCACCGGTCGCGCAAAAGCCCGTGCGTTGGCAGATGGACCGCATCATGACACTTGCGACTATCCTCGGAATTCTCGGTGTTGTCTCCAGTTTCCTCCTCCTCTGGGTGGCACGGGAATATTTCCATCTTGATTCAGGCGTCATCCAGACGCTCATCTTCTTAAAACTCGCCGTTGCCGGACATATGACGATCTACCTGGCCCGGACCGGAAAGCAGCACTTCTGGGAACGCCCGTATCCCTCGCTCTCCCTGTTTGGCGCGGCAGAACTCACGCAGGTGGCCGCGACCGTGATCGCCGTGTACGGCCTTTTCATGGCGCCCCTTGGGTGGACGCTCGCGCTTATCGTCTGGGGGTACGCACTGGTATTCTTCTTTGTTAACGACCAGATCAAGGTGTGGTTATTCAGGAAGATCCACCCCTATTCATGATCATTTTTGCCGGGCATCATCGCAGTATCAGGACCAGGTGCTGCCACTGTTGGAAAACTCCCAGCAAGGTAAATTCATCAACACTGACTTTTCGGAAAAGTAAATAAGAATACTAAAATAGGATCGGGGGAAAAAACTACAAAAACCCGTGAAATTCCATGACGTTTTCCTTTCCTTCCGGTATCACACCGACAAAACGGGTTATTGTCATTGCGCTCGTTGTCGGTGTCATTGCCGGCGTCGGCTCGCTCCTTTTTTTTGAGGGGCTCAAGTGGGGAACGGCATTTTTCATGGGATACCTTCTCCAGTATTCGTACCCGCAGGAGGGCCAGAGTATCGCTGCGATTGGCCAGTGGTCCGGGCCGCAGTCGCTGTATCTCCTCCTCCCCGTCATGATTGTCGGGAGCCTGCTCACCGGCATTCTTGTCACCCGGCTTGCACCGGAGGCGGAAGGCCATGGCACTGACGCGGCAATCAAGGCGTTCCACGGCGAAGGCAGGATCCGACGACGGGTCCCCCTCGTAAAAGCGGTCACGGCCATTCTCACCATATCGACCGGGGGAAGTGCAGGAAGGGAAGGACCCTCCGCCCAGATCTCGGCGGGTTTTGGATCTCTTGTGGCCGATATGCTCGGCCTGTCCCCCCGCGAACGGAGGATTGCCCTCACGACCGGGATCGGCGCCGGGATCGGGACGATCTTCAAGGCGCCGTTCGGCGGTGCGGTGCTCGCGGCAGAAGTCCTCTACACCCGGGATTTCGAGTCCGACGCGATTATCCCGGCCTTCCTCGCCTCGGTGATCGGTTACGCAATC
>Ga0209099_1001918_pt1 | contig 19385 bp, 15 predicted proteins | sample AD_JPNHW2_MetaG_FD_184430 | JGI IMG/M metagenome (GOLD analysis project Ga0209099, IMG submission 184430) | Active sludge microbial communities of municipal wastewater-treating anaerobic digesters from Japan - AD_JPNHW2_MetaG (SPAdes) (version 2) | ecosystem: Engineered > Bioreactor > Anaerobic... | reverse complement strand
TCGGTTTTGTGGGCAGGGGAGAGCTTTTTACCGAATTTGAAGCAGCCGCTTTTTCGCTGAAACCAGGAGAACTTTCGCCCATAGTGAAAACTCAAAAAGGATATCATATCATTCAAATGATAGAACGACGGGGCGAGTATATTAATGTGAGGCATATACTCATGATTCCTAAAGCCTCGCCGGCAGATATGATAAAATCGAAAAAAGAAATTGACCGCATAGCCGAACTTATAAAAAAAGATTCGCTTACTTTTGAAAGGGTAGCCACACTGTATTCTGACGACCCAACCAAAGCAAACGGCGGATTGCTCACCAACCAGTATTCGGGCAATTCGAAATTTTCACCCGAAGAAATTGACCCCAATATGTTTTTTGTTATCGAAAAAATGAAAGTGGGCGAGGTTTCGGCTCCAATGGTTTATACCAATGAGGATGGGCAACAGGCCTACCGTATCCTTAAGCTCAAGTCGCGCAGCGAACCGCACAAGGCCAATTTAAAAGATGACTATCCGCAAATTCAAAATATCGCGGTGCAGGTTAAACAAAATCAGGCAATCAGTAATTGGATCAACGAGAAAACTCTAAGCACTTTTGTCAGTATTTCCGATAATTATAAAGACTGCAATTTTAAATACACCTGGCTCCGTAACAATTAACAATAAAATTCAGAAAAGATGCAATTCAAATCCGATATTGAAGCCCTGGAAGCGCTGGTAGATAAGTATAACAAGGTGAAAGCCGAAACGGCCAAGGTTATTATTGGACAGGATGAGGTAGTGCGCAACATCATAATATCCATTTTCAGCAATGGGCACGCCCTGCTCATAGGTGTCCCCGGCCTTGCCAAAACGCTGATGATCAATACTATTGCAAAATCACTGGGCCTAAACTATTCCAGGATACAGTTCACCCCCGACCTGATGCCCTCCGATATCATCGGCTCCGAAATTCTTGACGAAGAACGCAAATTCAGGTTTATCAAAGGCCCTGTTTTTGCCAATATAATTCTGGCCGACGAGATTAACCGCACCCCGCCCAAAACACAATCTGCCCTGCTGGAGGCCATGCAGGAAAAAGCCGTTACCGTGGCAGGAAATACTTTTAAACTCGACGAGCCGTTTTTTGTATTAGCCACGCAAAACCCTATCGAACAGGAGGGTACCTATCCGCTGCCCGAGGCACAACTCGACCGGTTTATGTTTAATATCTGGCTTGATTACCCCAATTTTGAGCAGGAAGTTAACATTGTAAAAACCACCACCACCAATTATATACCTCGGGTGGAAGTGGTTCTCACATCCGAAGAAATTCTTGAATTTCAGTCGGTTATCCGCAAAATTCCCGTGCCGGACAATGTGTATAATTATGCCATTAATCTGGCCTCGGTAACCCGGCCAAAGACAGCCGCCGCACACAAGTGGGCTAACGATTATATTTCTTGGGGGGCCGGCCCTCGCGCCTCGCAATACATGATTATCGGCGCCAAATGCAATGCCGCCATCAACGGAAAGTTTTCGCCGGATATCGAAGATGTGCAGCATGTGGCTCCATTGGTACTCCGCCACCGCTTAGTAAAAAATTACAAAGCCGAAGCCGAAGGCATTTCCGTTGATACCATTATTGGCGAATTGATGAAATAATACCAAAGTGAAATTGTAGATGTCCAAGGTTACTGCGTCCGCGGCGGCGGCTCGAAGTATCATTATACATCTTCGTCTTTTCGCCTGGAATCTGGCGCACCTTAAACTTTTTCAGCATATCCTGCCTTAATTTAACCGGCATTAATTGCCTATGGTGAATAATAAAAGATTGAAATCCCATATTTTGATATATAGAACTTAATTTTTCATCCCGAACTCATGTTGTTATATTCCTAATGATGCCAATGAAATTATGTTTATTCCATCTTGCCGGGTGTAGCTTATTCCTGTTCCTGTGATAATGTTTAGCGATTTGGGCAGTTTTATTTTTTTTGTGTCTAATATAGAAACAAACTTATTGAGGTTTGCTGCAGCTTCATCAATTTGCCCCGTACCGATTTTTATTTCAAAAGCGCACCAGTCACCGTTATATTTTTGCACAATACAGTCCACTTCCAAACCACTCGAATCGCGGTAATGATATACTTTGGCATCGTTTGCCTGGGCATATACACGCAGTTCGTGGGTAACGAGCGATTCAAACAAAAAGCCTGTAAAATTCAAATTGTTTAAAAGAGAGTTTTCATTTGCTCCCATAGCAGCAACAGCCAAAGAAACATCAGTAAAATGTCGTTTTGGTGATTTTCGCAATGCAGATGATGAACGAATATGTGTGTTCCATGCTGGCTGGTCTTCAACAATCATTAAGCGGTTCAGGGCATCGAGATAATCGTAAACAGTTGGTCGTGTAATACCTATGCTTTCTTTTTCACGAATATCGTTTTCCAAAGCGGAAATATTTACTAATGTTGCGGTGTTGCGGGCAAGCGATCGTAACAAACTTCTTACTTTTACAGGATCACGTTTCACATTGGAAACCCGGCTCATATCCACTTCGGCAAGCAATTCAACATACGCACGGTTTAAGTCGGTTGCCTGTGCAATGTTTTTATTTATGTGTGCGGGAAAACCACCAATGATTAGTTTCTCAATTATAAATTCTAAGTCGGTGGACTTATCATAAACATCAATTTTTTTACCTTCAAAAAGTTTGGCCAAACTTATTTTTCCTGAAGAAAAACCTAATTCCTGCCACGACATGGTGCGCATATCTAAAATAGTAAACCTGCCCGCACCCGAGTGCATTTTTGCTGATTCTTCGGGGTTTGCCGAGCCTGTGAGTATGAATTGTGCATTTTTTTGACGGTCGTCTATTTCGTGGCGAATGTAGTCCCATAGTTTTGGTTGTACCTGCCATTCGTCAATCAATCGAGGCGTTTCACCAAGCAACAAACGTTTGGGTGCTGTGTTGATGAGAGCCTGTACTTGTTCGTCTCTGTCCACATTCAAAATGCTTTTGGCTAATTGTTTTGCCGATTCGGTTTTTCCACAGGCTTTTGCGCCTCGTATTAGGATCGCTCCCGAAGCGTTGAGTTTTCGTTGTAACTCTTTGTCAGATATGCGTTCTAAGTATTTCATAGGAATTTTTAAAGTACAAATGTAGTATTATTTTACATTTTTTGAGCAATTTATTTTACATTTTTGTAATTTTTTAATTTACATAAATAGAGTTTTTTAGTTTACACTATTAGAGTTCTTTGTTTTGCACCATTGGATTATTAGGATTAAAAGGATGTTCTTTTGGGTTCGCATTTTGTCATGATCCATATGCCTTGCATCGTGTGCATTGTGGGTGTGTGTTTCTGTATTAAGCTATTCATTGGAAAACGAGGGTGTTCCAGATTTCTAAAACAATAAATGAGTTTTTTGATTTTTAAATCACCTCCATGATTCTTCATGCCGGAAAAATATGTATTTTCGTTTTTTTTAAAACGGTTTCAATTTATGAGATTTTCGGATATTATTGGGCAGCTCCCTGTTAAAAATTACCTGGTGCACACGGTGAAAAACAGCCGTGTCAGCCATGCACAGCTTTTTCTGGGTGCCGAAGGTTCGGGTAAACTGGCTCTGGCTATTGCCTATGCTCAATTTATCGCGTGCACCGATAAGCAATACTACGCTGCCGGCTCGCCCCTGGCTGGCGATTCGTGCGGTGTGTGTCCTTCGTGCGTCAAGTTTACTCAACTTATGCACCCCGATATGCACTTTTTTTACCCGGTAACCACAACCAAAGACATAAAAACCAAACCCAGAAGCATTGATTTTATTCAATCCTGGCGTAAGCTGCTCATACAAAATCAATACTATATTTCACTAAACGACTGGTACGATACGGTGGGTGTGGAAAACAAACAGGGAATTATCAACGCCTATGATTGCGATGAGATAGTGAAGAGATTAGGCATGAAATCCTATGAGTCGGAATATAAAGTGGTTTTAATCTGGATGGTCGAAAAGCTCTATCATGCCGCGGCACCCAAAATCCTGAAAATACTCGAAGAACCGCCTGAAAAAACCTTATTCCTTCTGGTGGCTGAAAACCACGAGCAGATTATCAATACCATTATTTCGCGCACACAGATAGTTAAAATACCGCGGCTGGGAAACAACGATATTAGCAACGCGCTGGTGGAAAAATTCCAGGCCACCGAAATCAACGCGCGGAAAATTGCCAATGTAGCCGATGGCAACTTTGTGGTGGCCAAAGCCTTATTGCAAGAAGTGGACGAAGATGGATATTATTTCAAATCGCTGAAATCATGGCTGCGCCTGTGTTACCGGTTCAGTAAGGCAGATGTTTTTGAGCTGAACAAATTTATTGAAGAAGTTTCGAAAATTGGCCGCGAGAATCAAAAGATTTTTTTTAATTACGCCCTGAAAATCATCCGGAACACATCACTGGTTAATCATGGCAACGAAAAACTGATCAAATTGGTGGAGGAAGAAAGTAAATTTGTTAAAGATTTTTCAGGCGTATTGACGGCTGACCGGATTCCTTATTTTGCCGAAGAGTTTAACAATGCGCTGTATCATATTGAACGCAATGCCAACCCGAAGGTGCTCTTTATGGACTTGTCGTTCAGGCTTAATCATATTATGCATTCATAAATTTTGGCAAATATCCCTCAAAATAATTTATCTTTGCGGGAATATGAAATGCTATGACAAACGAAAAAAATGAATTTCTTACGCGGGGCTGTGATAGCAAACCTAAGTCGCATCAGAAAAACGATAAGATATACAGTCATTCCTGCTGCAAACGCAACGCCTACGACTGGCTGAAAGATATAAATCCTCCAGCCATTTATCCGGCTTTTCCTTATGTTGAGGTGCGTTTTAAGAATAGCCGAAAGGATTTCTTTTTGCTTCCTGAAAATGCAGATTACAAGGTGGGCGATATTGTGGCGGTAGAATCTTCGCCCGGACACGACCTGGGCATTATCACGCTCATGGGAGAAGTCGCCCGCCTGCAGATGAAAAAGAAACGCGTAAATCTTGAAACACGCGAAATCAAAAAGGTGTATCGTCGGGCCAGGCCATCGGATATTGAAAAATGGGTGAGTATGGTAGTTCCCGAAACGGAGACCCTGTATAAGACAAAAAAAATTACCGGCAACCTGCATTTGTCCATGAAGGTCAACGATGTGGAATATCAGGGCGACGGCACCAAAGCTACATTTTATTACACAGCCGAGGAAAGGGTTGATTTCAGGGAACTTATCAAGGTGCTGGCCGAGCAGTTTGGCGTCAGGGTTGAGATGCGACAGATTGGAGTGCGGCAGGAAGCCAGCAGCCTCGGAGGTATTGGAACCTGTGGCAGAGAGCTTTGCTGCTCCAGTTGGCTTTTTGATTTTAAATCGGTATCTACCAACACCGCCCGTGTTCAGCAAATGACCATCAATCCACAGAAACTTGCCGGACAATGTTCCAAACTGAAATGCTGCCTTAATTATGAATACGACTGTTATGTGGATGCTCTGAAAGAATTTCCGAATACCGATACTATAGTCAAAACCAAAAAAGGCAGCGCACACTGCCAGAAAATTGATGTGATAAAAAAAATCGTGTGGTATTCGTATGTGGATGATCCGGCAAATTTGCTTGCCATCGGCGTCGATGTGGCGAAGAAGATTATCAGAGACAACATCAAAGGGATAGTGCCCGAAAAACTAGAAGATTTTGCCCAGAAACAGGAAAAGAAAATTGAATTTGAACATTTTGAGGAAGACCTCTCCAAATTTGCTGATGACTAAAATGAAAAAGATTCTTCTCATTGGGCTGATTTCTTTATTTGCATTTTCCATCGTTTCGTGCGGGCCAGGTGTGCTGGCGGACAGAAATAAAAAAATAGAAAATTCTGTCTGGAAGAGCAACGATATCGTGAAATTTTCGGTGGCCATTCCCGATACCATTGAATTGTATAATTTTTATATTAATATTCGCAACGCATCTGATTACCGGTATAGTAATATCTTTCTTTTCCTGAAAACTTTGTATCCCAACGGGATGTATTCGGTGGATACCATCGAGTGCCGTTTGGCCGACGACTCGGGTAAGTGGTTAGGTAAGCAGCGTGGAAAAATGGTGGATAACCGCATTTTGTTCCGCAAAGGCATAAGGTTCAAATTGTCGGGCAATTATTCTTTTGAATTTGAACAGGCAATGCGCGAACCCGAACTTCAGGGAATAGAAGATTTTGGTATCCGGTTAGAAAAATTTGAAACTGAAAAATGACATGGCAAAACCTGCGGTAAACAGCCAATTTCAAACACATATAAAACGATTCTGGATTATTTATTTTTCGGTAATCGGGGTGGTTATCGTTTTGTTTACTTTGATTTCTATTGGCGCTTTCGGCTTTATGCCCACCTTTGAAGAGCTTGAAAATCCACGCAGCAACCTGGCATCGGAGATTTATTCTTCCGACCAGGTGGTCATAGGCAAGTATTATATTGAAAACCGTTCCAACATACATTTTGAAGACCTCTCTCCCAATATTGTCAACGCCCTGGTAGCCACCGAAGACTCGCGCTTTACCGAACATTCCGGTATTGATGTCCGCAGTCTTTTCCGTGTGATGTTTGGGATGATTACCGGAAACCGCGGTGCCGGCGGCGGTAGTACCATTACTCAGCAGCTGGCAAAAAACCTTTTTCCCCGCGACCCCCACCAGAACTTCCTGAAAGTGGCCATCACAAAATTTAAAGAGTGGGTTACCGCGGTAAAACTCGAACACAACTACACCAAACAGGAGATTCTTGCCATGTACCTTAATACGGTGGATTTTGGCAATCAGTCGTTTGGAATAAATTCTGCCGCACGAACCTATTTTGATAAAACCCCTGATTCGCTCAATATTCAGGAATCGGCTATGCTCATTGGGTTGCTGAAAGCACCTACGCGCTACAGCCCGGTGCGCAACCCCGAAAACGCCATGAAACGACGCGAAGTCGTGTTGAAACAAATGGAAATCAACGGCTTTATCAGCCAGCAGCAATACGACTCGGTGAGGGTGTTGCCGATTGATATGTCGAGGTTTCGAATCCAGGATCATACCGTGGGCATGGCAACCTATTTTAGGGAATACCTCAGGATATTACTCACCCGGAATAAACCCGAAGAAGAGAATTATGTAGATAAAAAATTATATAAAGAAGACCTCGACTTGTGGGAAAACAACCCTGCCTATGGATGGTGCAACAAAAACCTGAAAGCCGATGGAACTCCCTACAACATCTTTAAGGACGGTTTGCGTATCTATACAACCATTAATTCCAAAATGCAACGCTACGCCGAAGAAGCTGTGAACGAACACCTGGGCAAAGAGCTTCAGAAAGACTTTTACAAGCACTGGAAGGGCGTTAAAAGAGCACCCTACGACTGGCGTCTTACCGACCAGCAGATCGACAAGATGATCATGCAGGGTGTTTATCGTTCGGAACGCTATCAAAATCTTAAAAAAGAAGGCATCCCCGACGACAAGATTATGAAGATATTCAACACCCCTGTCAATATGAGGGTTTTTGCCTGGGGAGGCGACAAAGATACCATAATGACTCCGCTGGATTCTGTGAAATATTATAAATGGTTTTTACTGGCAGGGCTCATGTCTGTGGAACCGCAAACCGGCTATGTCAGGGCTTATGTGGGTGGAATCAATTACAAATACTTTCAGTACGACCATGTTTGCCTGGCCAAACGTCAGGTAGGCTCCACTTTTAAACCTTTTGTTTATACCGTAGCCATGCAGGAAGGCGAATTTTCGCCCTGTGCAAAAGTTCCCAATGTGCCCATTACTTTCGATCTGGAAAACGGTCAAAAATGGGAACCCCGTAATTCTGGTAAATACAAAGAAGGTGAGATGATCACATTAAAAGAAGCACTGGCAAACTCTGTAAACTGGATTTCCGCATTTTTAATTAAAAGATATTCTCCGGGACCCGTTGTAAAAGTTGCCCGCAAAATGGGTGTCAAAAGCGATATCCCTGAAGTGTATGCTATTTGCCTGGGAACACCCGACCTGTCGCTATACGAGATGGTTGGCGCCATCAATTCTTTTGCCAACGAAGGCGTATATATTGAACCGATATTTGTTACTCGTATCGAAGATAAATACGGCAATACCCTGGGTACTTTTGTCCCCAAGACTCAGGAAGCCATGAGTGAAGAAACCGCCTATCTTATGACCAGCCTGATGCAGGGCGTGGTGGAAAGTGGCACCGGCGCACGGCTGCGTGGCAAATATGCCCTCACTAATCAGATAGCAGGCAAAACCGGCACTACCGACAACAATTCCGACGGCTGGTTTATGGGTTTTGTGCCCAATCTTACCACAGGCATCTGGGTTGGCTGTGAAGACCGCAGCATTCACTTCCGCAGCACCTCTCTCGGGCAGGGTGCCAACATGTCGCTCCCGATATGGGCTTTGTATATGAAAAAGGTCTATGCCGATAAATCCCTGCATATTCTTCCCGCGGATAGATTTTCAAAACCAGCTCATGAACTTTCCGTAGAAACAGATTGCCAAAAGTATAACCAGGAAAACCGCCCGGTGAATTTCGACAATAAAAACTTCTGAGATACGGCTTTCTGATGTTAATAAATCATCTGCAGAATTCGTAATAATTGCTTGCAAAACAATATCTTTGTAAAAAACAAACTGTATGAGTGAACCGATAAAACACGAATGCGGTATTGCCTTTATCCGTTTATTAAAACCCCTCGAATACTACCAGTCAAAATACGGCACCGCTCTCTATGGGCTGAACAAACTTTCGTTGCTGATGGAAAAACAGCACAACAGGGGGCAGGATGGCGCCGGAATTGTTTGTATCAAGCTGGATCTTGAACCGGGCATGCGTTTTATCAACCGCTTACGCTCGAATTCTTCAAAAGCCATCACGGATATTTTTACCCATGCCTATGCCGATCTGAAAGAAATCAGGAAAAATAAACCGGCATTATATGATGATGTCAACTGGCTGAAACATAATTCGGAATTCATCGGAGAATTGTATCTCGGCCATCTGCGATACGGAACTTTCGGAAAGAACAGCATTGAAACATGCCACCCGTTCATTCGCGAAAATAACTGGAAGACAAAAAATATCGTATTGGCAGGAAATTTCAACCTGACGAATGTAGATGAACTTTTCAATAAACTAATCAGCCTGGGCCAGCATCCTGTTGAAACTACGGATACCATTACCATACTCGAAAAGATCGGGCATTTTCTTGATCAGGAAAACGAAGAACTTTATCAGTCATATAAAGCCCAGGGCATCAGTAAAAAGGATGTTTCCGCGCTGATCGCCAAAAATCTGAATGTGGAGCGAATGCTTACCCGTGCTGCGAAAGACTGGGACGGCGGTTATGTGCTGGCCGGCATGATCGGCCATGGCGATGCTTTTATCATGAGGGATCCTTCAGGTATTCGTCCTGCTTATTATTATGCCGATGATGAAGTGATTGTAGCTGCCTCAGAACGTCCTGTGATCATGACTTCTTTCAATGTGCCCATTGAAAAAATTAAAGAAATCGATCCGGGCAACGTATTAATTGTAAAAAAAGACGGATCATACAACTTATCAAAGTTCATTGAGCCCCAGCAAAGAAAGTCCTGCTCCTTTGAGCGTATCTATTTTTCAAGGGGGACTGACAAGGATATTTATCTTGAACGCAAGAAACTTGGCAGCTTTTTGGTGCCTTCCATTCTGAAAGCTATCGACTATGACATTGAAAACACCGTTTTTTCATATATCCCCAACACGGCGGCAATTGCGTATTACGGCATGATGGACGCACTGGAAAAGTTTTGCGATGGCGTGAAAAAAGACAGAATCCTGCAGGCTGGGAAACATATTTCAGCGAAGGAACTTGATAAGATACTGGCCTTCCATCCGCGTTTCGAAAAGGTAGCGGTAAAAGATATGATAATGCGCACTTTTATCACGCAGGAAAAAGACCGTGACGACCTTGTGGCTCATGTGTACGATGTTTCTTACGGCATTATCCGCGATCATGTAGATACTGTTGTGGTGGTTGATGATTCTATTGTTCGCGGCACAACCTTGCGCGAGAGCATCATCCGTATGCTCGACCGCCTGAATCCGAAAAGGATCATCATTGCATCGTCAGCGCCACAGATACGCTATCCTGACTGCTATGGTATTGATATGGCAAAACTGAACGATTTTATTGCTTTCAGGGCAGCAATTGAATTGTTAAATGAAACAGGGCAGAAAGATGTAATAAGCAGCGTCTATAAAAAATGCAAGGCACAGCAACATCTTCCCAAAGAACAGATGGTAAATTATGTGAAAGAAATATACGCGCCTTTTTCTGCGGAACGTATTGCTGAAAAGATCGCCCAATTGCTTGTTCCTAAAGATATCCATGCCGGGGTGCAGATCATATATCAAACCATCGGCAACCTTCATGCTGCTTGCCCTGATAACACCGGCGACTGGTACTTTTCCGGCGACTATCCCACACCCGGCGGAAACAAAGTGGTGAACCGTTCGTTTATCAATTACATTGAAAAACGCGATGAACGGGGTTACCAGATGAATGTTCTAAGTGATTGAAAAGCACTGCTAATTGAACCCGAACAAACAAAAAAACCAACGCTAATACTTGCTTGGTGCTATAAAATTTGTACTTGTAAAGAGGATTGTTTAAAGAACTCACTAGCCTGAAAATAAAAACTATTAATAGTTTACAAAGCCAGCCAACGATAGTTGAACTTGTGTAGTTGTATTGGAGCTATAAACTAGCGTTCAGGCTGAAACAGCAATTAATATCCAACAGACCACATATGAAAACAAAAAAAGAAATGAGAGACGAGTTTAAATCAATGAAATTCAGGGTTGGCATTTTTCAGATAAAAAATAAAAAGGATGATAAGATTTTTCTTAAAACTACTTTGGATTTAGACAGAGCTTTTAACTCTGATTTATTTCAATTAAAAGCGGGAATGCATTCTAACCAACAATTACAGAGCGATTGGAATAACTTAGGAATAGAAAATTTTGAATTTGAAATTTTTGATGAACTCAAAATTAAGGACACCGAAACTCCAGCAGATATCAATCATGAACTAAATGAATTATTGAAGATGCATTTAACTGAATTGAAAAGCATAGGACAACATTTATACTAATACAATAGTTATTAATACTGAACCGCTAACAGCAAACCGCAGAACGTTATAATAAGTAAGGGTTGTGTTTTTTTTCATTTCCGATAGTACTTATCGGCCCATGTCCGCAATACACGGTGTAATCGTCTTCCATGGTCAACAGTTTTTCTGTAATACTTTTCAAAAGCAGATCGTAATCGCCTGTGGGAAGGTCAGTGCGGCCAATGCTCCCCTGGAACAATACATCACCTGAAAACACTGTTTTTTGCTCATGAATCACATAACATACGCTGCCTTCGGCATGGCCGGGGGTGTACAGAACATCAATTTTATCGTTGCCCAGGATAATCTGTTCTCCTTCATTAACAAAGCCTGCCGGGCTAATCACCCGCTCGAGTTCAAAACCGAAAACAGAAGCATAACCAACCGAAGCACGTAAAAACTCTTTGCCTGCCGGGTGTATCCACGCCCCGACACCGAATTTGTCTTCGAGGTGAGCTATGCCAAGGATATGGTCGATATGGCAATGAGTGATGAGGAGTTTTTCAACTTTATATTTTGATGTTTCAAGAAAATCATCAAAACTTTTTTGTTCCGCTTTCGAATAGCATCCGGGGTCAATGATGACGCACTCATTATTATCGTTGGCAAGAACATAGGTGTTCACACCAAAGTCGTTGAACTGAAATGTTTTTATTGTTAACATGCTTATATCTTTTTAATAATTCAAACATCCTTATTTTATTCCTTGCAGCGGAAAGATAATAGCTGGCGGGAAAATTAGCAATTACAGAATCCGTTTACACTTGGCATACAAATAATCTCTTCCGGTATTTAAAGAATATTTTATTATTTTTTCCAAAAATAAGCATTTAACGAGTGTCTGAATTAGAAAATGTAATAGTTCATTTTTATGCAAAAAATATTATTCAAAAAAGTTTAGTGGTTTATAAAAAGTATGCCTAAAAAAACTAAATTTGCGCGACAAATAAAAAATCATTTATTTAATAACGTAATAATCTATATGAAAAAAATCCTTATTGTAGGAGCTGTGGGTCAGATCGGATCTGAACTTACCATGGAACTCCGCAGAATTTACGGTAACGACAATGTTATTGCCAGCACCCGCAAATCACCGCCTTCCGAAATTGTTGCCAAATCAGGGCCTTTTGAATATTTTGATATTCTGAATAAACAGGCAATGGCAGATGTTTGCAAAAAATACGGTGTAGATTGTATCATTAACATGGCTGCGATTCTTTCGGCTGTCGGAGAACAGAACCCGCTGATGGCATGGGACATCAATATGAACGGTTTAATTAATGTGCTGGAACTAGCTCGCGAAATGAAGATGGAAAAAGTGCTTTGTCCAAGTTCTATCGCAGTGTTTGGTCCGGGAACGCCACTGGATTGTGCCCCTCAGGAAACCGTGCTGAAGCCATCAACTATGTATGGAATAACTAAAGTTGCCGGCGAATTGATGTGCGATTATTATGTAAAAAAATACGGAATGGATGTACGCGGGCTGCGTTATCCAGGTATCATCAGCAATGAAACCCTCCCCGGCGGCGGCACTACCGATTACGCTGTGGCCATTTATTACGATGCCATTAAATATGGCAAATATACCTGCTTTGTGAAAGAAGATACCCGTCTTCCGATGATGTATATGCCCGACTGCCTGAAAGCTACGGTGGATTTGTTGCAGGCCGATTTTACAAAACTGAAACACCACAGCGATTTTAATGTGGGCGCCATGAGTTTTTCCGTAAAAGACCTTGCCGACAGCATTAAAAAATATATGCCGGACTTTACCATCACCTACGAACCGGACTTCCGTCAGGCTATAGCCGACAGTTGGCCTGATGCAGTAGATGATACGGCCGCCCGTGAAGAATGGGGATGGAAACCAAGCTACGACCTGGATGCCATGACTCAGGATATGCTGAAAGTAATCGGTGAAAAACACAAAAAAGGATTGATCTGAAAGGAAGTACTTAAAGTGCGCTAAAGTTCGAAGTGCCTAAAGTTTTTAATATGAATAATAAAGAATTTAGCGCTCAATTAGAGAACAGAACAAAGCAATTTGCTATAAGTGTTATTAATTTATCAGGTTCAGTGCCTATAACACCGGAAGCAAAAGTAATTAAAAATCAATTTACAAAATCAGGAACAAGTATAGGAGCAAATTATCGGGAAGCAAACCGGTCAAGAAGCAAAGCGGATTTTGCAAATAAGATTAAAATATGCGAAAGCGAAGCAAATGAAACTGTTTATTGGCTTGAAATAATAGATGAATTAAGGTGGACAGATACAGAGAGAATTAAAATGACCCTGAAAGAAGCTCATGAGATACTTGCAATTTTTACTTCTGTAGGAAAGTCGCTTAAACTTTAGACACTTTAGGCACTTTAGGCACTTTAGGCACTTAAGACACTTAAAACACTTGGATAAAGATTATATGTAAAAAAACAATTAATAACAATACCAAAATAATAAGGAGATTATATATGCAAACAAAAATGAACGCCTTTCTGGCAGAGGAACTCCAGAAACTCGAAGAAGCAAAAATTTTCAAACACGAACGTATTATCGAGAGCCCTCAAGGTGCCGAGATCATTGTTAAAGGTAAAAAATGTCTGAACTTTTGTGCTAACAATTACCTGGGCCTTTCCTCACATCCCGATTTGATCAAAGCTTCACACGAAGAAATTGACCACCGTGGTTATGGTTTGTCTTCCGTGCGTTTTATATGCGGAACTCAGGACATTCATAAAGAACTGGAACGCAAAGTTTCAGAATTCCTTGGAATGGAAGATACGATTCTGTTCTCATCATGTTTTGATGCTAATGGCGCTGTTTTCGAACCACTATTGGGCGAAAATGATGCGATCATCACCGACTCCCTGAACCATGCTTCCATCATTGACGGTATCCGTCTGTGCAAAGCCCAGCGCTGGATATATAAACATGGCGACATGCGCGATGTGGAAGAGATTGACCCGGCTAATGATAAAATGGCTAAAGGCCTCGAACGCTGCCTGAAAGAAGCAAAAGCAAAAGGCTGCCGTTTTATTATGATCGCTACAGATGGATCATTTTCCATGGATGGTGATATCGCAAAACTGGATCAGATTTGTGACCTCGCAGATAAATACGATGCCCTCGTCATGGTTGACGATAGCCACTCCACAGGCTTCTTAGGTAAAACCGGACGCGGAACTCACGAATACCGCGGCGTGATGGGAAGAGTTGATATTATCACGACTACTTTCGGTAAAGCCTTAGGCGGAGCTTCCGGCGGATGTATTTCTTCAAGCAAGGAAATAGTAAGCTGGATGCGTAACAAAGCCCGTCCTTATTTGTTCTCAAATACGGTTGCTCCGGCTGTTGTAGGCGCTACGATCAAGGTTATGGATATTTTGATGAGCAGCACTCAGTTACGCGATAAACTGGAAGTGAACACAAAATATTTCCGCGAAAAAATGACCGAAGCAGGATTTGATATTATCCCCGGTGAACATCCTATAGTTGCTATTATGTTTGGCAAATATCCCGATTGTTCAAAACTGGCCGTGAATTTTGCCAACAGAATGTTAGAAGAAGGCATTTATGTTACGGCATTCTCATTTCCGGTTGTTGCCAAAGGTAAAGACCGTATCCGTGTTCAGATCTCTGCAGGACACGAAATGGAACATATCAACAAGGCCATTGCCGCATTTACCAAGGTGGGCAAAGAATTAAATATGATTAAATAGTTTGATAAACTGCTATGTAAAAAGGGTAGCATTTGCTGCCCTTTTTTATTCAAACAATTTAATTTTCAACGTAACGCTTATTAATTTATGTTTTCCGAACATATAGGAGAGTTTGCTGCTTTATTTACGGCCTGTTGCTGGACGGTTACTGCGCTTGCTTTTGAATCGGCAAGCAATAAGGTTGGCTCTGTTGCGGTAAACCTGATACGTCTGGTTTTAGCGATGTTGTTTTTGAGTGTTTTCTGTTATGTTTCCAGAGGTAAATTCTTCCCGGTTGACGCCAGCGCCAATACCTGGATGTGGCTTTCACTTTCAGGATTGATAGGATTTGTTGTGGGTGATCTCTTTCTTTTTGAGTCCTATACCATTATTGGTTCGCGGGTGGCCATGCTTATTATGACGTTGGTGCCGCCCATGACGGCCTTTTTAGGCTGGCTCATGCTTGACGAAACCCTGACACTTTTTAATTTCTTAGGCATGGCGCTGACACTTGGTGGTATTGCTGTGGTGATCGTAAATAAAGGAACAGGCGAAAAGATGTTTTCTTTCACCCATTCGCTGAGGGGAATTTTATTCGCATTCATAGGAGCGGTCGGGCAGGCGATAGGCCTGGTTTTCAGTAAAGTGGGCATGGGCGATTACAGTGCGTTTGCAGCCACACAGATACGCATCATTACTGGGATTATCGGATTTTCAATTGTGATTACTTTCTGGAAAAAATGGCAAAATGTGGGTCAGGCCGTAAAGAATGTTTCTGCCGTCAAGCGCATCGGTCTGGGCTCTGTTTTCGGGCCTTTTCTGGGTGTGTCGTTTTCTCTTTACGCCGTGCAACATGCCAATGCGGGTATTGCTTCCACCATCATGTCCATCGTGCCAATCCTTATAATTCCCGCATCCGTCATGTTTCTTCGACAGAAAGTTACGCTGAAAGAAATCATCGGGGCTGTTATCAGTGTTTGCGGGGTAGCATTATTTTTTTTGTAAGAGCTGTCTATTCTTTGTTGCTCAGCTCGTTGATGGCGGCCCAAGCCATCAGGCCCATGCCGGTTTCAAGGCTATTTTCGTCAACGGTAAACCCGGGTGTATGAAGGTTTGATATTTCTTTGCTTTTGGGGTTTTTAACGCCCAGTCGATAAAAACATGAAGGCAGGGTGTGCGAAAAATAGGCGAAATCTTCGGCGGTCATCCTAAGGTCAATTTCCTGCACGTTTTTACTGCCCAGATAATCTTCGGCATAATGCATAATGCGGTGAGTGAGGTTTTCGTCATTAAATAAAAACGGGTAGCCTTTATCAATAAAGATTTTACAGGTGGCTCCAAAAGCCGATGCGATATTTTTGGCAACTACGACGATTTTTTCGTGGGCTGTTTTGCGCCAGTTCTCGTCCACCGTACGAAATGTGCCTTCAATGAACACCTCATCGGGGATAATATTGGTTTTTCCGTTGGCAAATATCCGTCCGAATGATAGCACGGTGGGGATGGTAGGGGTAGCCATACGGCTTACCACCTGCTGCAGCCCTATGATGATGTGAGAAGCCACCACTATGGGATCAATCACCAGTTCAGGGGTGGCGGCATGACCGCCTTTGCCTAATACATTGATATACACCTCATCGGTTGACGCCATTGATTTTCCGTGCTTGAAACCAGCTTTTCCGGCATCTACGCTGGGATGCACATGCTGGCCTATCATACAGGATACTTTGGGGTTTTCCAGCACTCCTTCCATGATCATTTGGATAGCGCCACCGGGATATTTTTCCTCCGAGGGCTGAAAGATAATTTTTATACTGCCTTCAAAGGAGTCTTTCAGGCTGTTGAGAATAAACGCCGTGCCAATCATAGAAGCCATGTGCACATCGTGTCCGCAGGCATGCATACGGCCTTCGTTTTTAGAGCTGTAGTCGGTATTTGTGGTTTCGGTCATGGGTAAAGCATCCATATCGGCTCTCAGGCCTACGGCTTTTTTGTCAGGATTTTTTCCCTTGATAAGAGCTACAATGCCGGTTTTTGCTATCCCCCTTTGGTAAGGAATGCCGGCCTTGTCGAGCTCGGCACAGATTATGTCGCCGGTTTTTATTTCTTCGAAAGCCAGTTCGGGATAGGCATGAAAATGTCTTCTGAGGTCTGTTATTTCAGAGGTATACTCCCTGGACAGTTCTTTAATTTTTGATTTTAAGTCTTTCATAGTAAAAATGTAGTAGGTTAAAAATCAGTGCTTAAAGAGATATAGAAAACAGGTTTCTGCAACAGACCGTTTTCAACTCCCCAGGCATAGTCGGCCCGGATAAAATACCCTAAAAGCTTTGTTCTCAGACCAAAGCCAAATCCGCCAACGATAGGGTCGCGTTTTTTGATGAGGGTTACGGTAATCGGCCCTTGTTGCACTATTTGTCTGGTAATCACATTTTCGTCTGAATACGGGTTTAGCCCTGTCCAGGCGGTGCCGATATCCCCGAAACCGACAATCTGCAAGTTGGTGAAAAGGTTGTCTTTGAGGGGCTTCTTCGAAAAATACCGAACGAATGGGAATCGCAACTCGCTGTTGATGACGGCAAAGTTAGGCCCGTTTCGGACATTTTGCACAAAACCCCTCATATTGGTAGCTAAGGTCTGGTAGGCATAGTTCTGTGTTTGCGAAACCTGATTCTCGTTGTTAAACCTGGGGATAATCCACGTGTCCACACCACCCATATAATATACTAATTTGTTGTTGCCAAAAGAGGTGCTTGCCGCCAGTCGGTTGGCCCAGATAAAGGTGCGGTGAATCTTTTGGTAATGGCGGAAATCCATACCCAGCACCACCAGGTTATTGAATTTTTTATCGAGTTTTTGGTAATATTCTCCAAAAATTTTCCAGCGCCAGCCGTAATAGATGTTAATGGCTTTGTATTGTGTGTTGTCATATACCAGCTCGCCTTTGGCACCGGTCCAGAATTCATGGATGTCGGGGACTTGCAGGTTGTAATAATCGGTGGAAGCATAAATCATTTTATCGTAGCGCCCCAGCAGCGTACCTTTGATGGCCAGCACCCTTGAAAAAGGCCATTTCATAACGTAAAACAGCGAGTTGGAACGCAACTTAATGAGTGAATAACCATCGGTGCTTGTGTTGGCCTGCCTGTAATAGAAAAAGCCATGATCGAGGCGTTTTTTCAGGTTTTCAAATCCGATAAAAAATTCGTTATTATCAAAACTCAACGACAGGCTGATGCCTCCCGATATCCTGTAATCTTCGAGCAGGTCTATCACACCGAGTTGAAAAAAGACATTAAACCCGGGATTGAGGAACACTGGAGAACCGCCACCGGTAAACTGCTGGTAGGAGGTGTTGAGGTAGTTGAAGTCTATCTGCCCGACGAGCTGGTTGATGGAATATTCCACGTTATAGTTTTGCTGACGTGGCAGGGTAAAAGTTTTTTTAACTTTCAAGCCGAGAGAATCCTGGCCTGTGGCTATCAGGGATTTTTGTTCTCCGCTGAACACATAATTGTTGATATCCACTGCTCCCGTATCAGGCTCGTTATCCAACTGGTCAACAAGGACGTTGGTGGGTTTTTTGGTCTTGTTTTTTGTCTTTTTGTTTTTGAGGATTTCTATTTCTTCGGTATTTATCAATGAGTTGTCGTTGCGGGTTTCCTGCTGCAGGTTATTCAGAAAAATAGTGCGGTTGAACGTGTTGGCAGGCGTTGTTTTTTTAATGTCTTTGGCAGGGGTAAGGTCATTGACAAAAAGGCGGTGCCTGCCTTCCAAAAAGATTACTTCTGCAGATTTTCTGGCAACAGGCGAAATGTCGTGTTGCAAAATGTTCCTGGAATAATCGCTGGCAGCAAAGGATGTGGTATAATAGCGGTAATGTGTGGCTGTGTCGATATAACTGATGGTGCTGTCAATCCGCGCCAGATAACGGTTATAAATGCCGTTTTCGTCCGAAAGGAATGAATAAAACCGGGAATCATAGGGCAGGGGCATTATTTCATTGGTGTGCGGTGTATTGGTGAGTCGTTTCAGCAGCCTGCTCTTTGTTTTGTAATCGTAAATGAAAATGTCTGTATATGGAAGCAGGTGAGTGATGGTATCCCTTTCCGTTTCGAGGTAAGTAAGCACATCATACCTTATGGTGTCGTCGGGGCGATTGGAACTGAAAATGATTTCGGAAGAATTATTTGCAAAACGCGGGTTAAGGTCGTCATAGATATCTTTGGTTATTGGCTCGTAGGTATGAGCAGCCACGTTGTACACATAGATATCGGTTTGACCCTGTACCACCCCTGAAAACACTATCATTTTTCCGTTTTGTGAAAAGGAAAGGTCCAGAATTTTTTCGAGGTTGAACAGTTGTTGTTTCTCAAATTTCTTTTCGTCCATCATATATGAATACATCATGTTTTTCCCTTTGGATTCCATGATGATGGCCAGCATTTTTCCTGTGGGATGCCAGGC
>Ga0209099_1001917_pt1 | contig 19385 bp, 8 predicted proteins | sample AD_JPNHW2_MetaG_FD_184430 | JGI IMG/M metagenome (GOLD analysis project Ga0209099, IMG submission 184430) | Active sludge microbial communities of municipal wastewater-treating anaerobic digesters from Japan - AD_JPNHW2_MetaG (SPAdes) (version 2) | ecosystem: Engineered > Bioreactor > Anaerobic >... | reverse complement strand
ATCGCAAATCGCAAATCGCAATTCCCATGACTGATATTCCTTCAAAATATGATCCGGCTTCCGCAGAGGGGAAATGGTACAGTTACTGGATGGAAAAGGGATTTTTCCGCAGCAGGCCTGACAACCGCGAACCTTACACCATTATCATTCCTCCTCCGAATGTCACCGGGGTGCTTCACATGGGGCACATGCTCAACAACACCACCCAGGATGTGCTTATCAGGCGTGCGCGGATGCTTGGTCTCAACGCCTGCTGGGTGCCGGGCACCGATCATGCAAGCATTGCCACCGAAGCCAAGGTTGTCGCCAAACTACGCAGTGAGGGAATAGAGAAGAGATCCATCTCCCGCGAGCAGTTTATTGATCATGCATGGGAGTGGACACACAAGCACGGAGGCATCATTCTTGAGCAGCTGAAGAGGCTCGGGGCCTCATGTGACTGGGACCGCACCCTGTTCACCATGGATGAAGCCCGTTACATATCGGTGATAAAGGTCTTTGTTGATCTTTATAACAAAGGGTTGATCTACCGCGGAGTACGCATGGTCAACTGGGATCCGCAGGCGCTCACGGCCGTCTCGGACGAAGAGGTTGTCTACACCGAAGAAAAGTCGAAACTCTATTATGTGCGCTACAGGATAGTTGGTGAGGACAATTATATCATGGTGGCAACCACCAGGCCGGAGACGATCCTTGGTGACATGGCTGTATGCGCTAACCCGAATGATGAGCGCTATGCACACATGAAGGGGAAGAAGGTTATTGTACCCATGGCCAACAGAGAGGTTCCGTTCATCTTCGATGAATATGTTGACATGGAGTTTGGGACAGGGTGCCTGAAGATCACCCCGGCTCACGACATAAACGACTATGAGATCGGCCTGAAGTATAATCTGAAGAGTATTGACATTTTCAATGATAACGGCACCATTTCAGAAGCGGCAGGCATGTTCGCGGGCAAGGACCGTTTCGAGGCCCGTATACTTGCTGATGAGGAGCTTCGCCGTACAGGCGCTCTTGTAAAAGTTGAGGATTACATAAATAAAATTGGGAGGTCAGAGCGCACCCATGCGGTGATTGAACCGAAGCTCTCACTGCAGTGGTTCCTGAAAATGAAGGAAATCTCCAAACCGGCCCTCGACGCAGTGATGGATAATACCGTCAGGCTCTACCCTGACAAGTTCAGGAATGTTTACAGGCACTGGATGGAAAATGTGCATGACTGGTGCATCAGCAGGCAGCTGTGGTGGGGTCAGCGGATCCCGGCGTGGTATTACAACAATAATGAGTTTGTTGTTGCCGTGACCGGAGATGAGGCGCTGGAAAAGGCCCGCAGCATCACCGGCAACGCAGACCTGACCATGAATGACCTCCGCCAGGACGATGATGTGCTTGACACATGGTTCTCATCATGGCTATGGCCCATAACCTGCTTTGACGGCATTAATAACCCTGATAACGAAGACATTAAGTACTATTATCCTTCCAATGTCCTTGTAACCGCCCCGGACATACTTTTCTTCTGGGTTGCCAGGATGATCATCGCAGGGTATGAGTACCGCAGCCGCGAACCATTTGGTGATGTATACCTTACCGGCATGGTACGAGATAAGCAGAAGCGCAAGATGTCGAAATCACTCGGCAACTCTCCCGATCCCATCGGGCTCATAGACAGGTACGGAGCTGACGGTGTGAGAGTTGGTATGCTTCTATGTTCCCCTGCGGGGAATGACCTGCTGTATGACGACAGCCTTCCGGAACAGGGGCGCAACTTTGCCAACAAGATATGGAATGCCTTCCGGCTTGTGATGTCAATGAGTCCTGATGACAGCATTGAACAGCCGGCGGCCTCGAAGGCGGCTGTCACCTGGATGCACAATACCATTGACAAGACCCTTGCAGAGATAGAAGACAGCTTTGTGCGCTACCGCATCTCCGATGCACTGATGCAGGCTTACAAACTCTTCTGGGATGATTTCTCCGGCTGGTATCTTGAAATCATCAAGCCAGCCTTCAGCAAGCCCATTGACGGAGAGACCCACCGTGAGACGCTGACCATCTTCGGTGACCTGATGAAGATTCTACATCCCTTCATGCCCTTTATCACCGAGGAGATATGGCAGAGGCTGGCTGTCAGGACCGAAGGAAGCAGCATAATGGTTGAACATATGCCGCGGCCTGCGCCTTACGAGGCCGGAATGCTGATGCGTTTTGACACGGTGCGCGAGATAGTCAGCGCCGTGCGCGCGGTAAGGAAGGAAAAGAATATCCCGGTGCGCGAATCCCTTGTTCTATGCTCTTCTCCCGGGGCAACCGGAAATGAGTTTGATCCGGTCATAATCCGGATGTGCAACCTTTCCGAGATAAGGGTTGTCGAAGGCAAGGTTGAGGGAGCGGCCTCATTCAGGATTGGCACATCTGAGTTCTTTGTCCCCCTTACTGAGGGTATTGATCATGAAGATGAGATCCGCAAGCTGAAGGAGGAGCTGGTCTACCAGGAGGGGTTCCTGGCCTCCGTTCTTAAGAAGCTCTCAAATGAGAAGTTTGTTTCGAATGCTCCTCCGAAAGTGCTTGATACTGAGCGGAAGAAAGAGGCTGACTCACGGGCGCGGATAGCCACAATAAAGGAGAGCCTGGCCCACCTGCAGAAATAATTCTCGTATTTACTGTCTGGTGATTGTGTAGTTGCCGTTATCCAGCTTTGCCGACTGCCATCCGTCGTTGAGTACCAGGTGCCAACCGTCACCGGACAAATGGTTTCTTTCAACCAGCAGGTCCCTGGCGCTCACCCTCAGTGTATGGAGGTCATTTGTGATAAGCGCACCTCCCTTGTCAACTGCCAGCTTTCCCCAGTTGTCCGACACGCGGAGCTTCTCATACAGAGTACCGAGGGTATCAAGGTAGTCTATATCCTCCGGCTCGAAGCTGAAGTTGGGGCTCTCCATGGTTATTGTCACAACCGGCTTTTCGTTGAATGTTGCCACAATCCGGCGGGTATACTCGTTTATCATAGACTCACGCTGGCTCTCTTCGGCGCGGATGGCCTGGATATCATAGTTGAATGCAAGTGATCCCGCCACGTCACGGCAGACAGCCGGCAGCGTCACCCCGTATGCCTCGAGAACGGCTTTGCCGAGGTCAAAGTCCTGGGTCCGGATCTGCTTAAAATCGAAATCCTTGTCATTCAGCAGTACGGCATAAAGTGCTCCGTTCACGAATCCGTAGCCAAATGCATAGGAGTTGTTCTGGTAGATCCTGTCCAGGTATTCGAGTATCCTTGTTCTGATCTCTTCGGGTCCCGAGGTGCACAGCTTGACATATGTATAAGTTGTCAGTCCTTCAAAGTTCTCAAACTTGTTTTCATCTGTTATTGCCGTGGGAAAGAGCTCACGTCTCGCTCCGCGGAAGACCAGGGCGTCACGGATAGCCTGGTCACGTCTCTCGCCTGAAGAGGTGATTGCGTTTGTAAGGGCTTTCCATTCAAGCTTGAGGTAAAGCCTTGCGTTTTTCTCGTTGAGGTGCCTGGTACTGAAGGTGGAAGGCTTCAGACCATGTCTGTCCTGGAAGCAGTGGAAGAGGCTGTGGATGGTTCGGGTGACCATACGGTACCTGTCCTCCTTTTCGGGAAGGGGTACCATGGCATATTTCACGCCTCCAAACTCTATGACATTGTTTGTTATAATTCTCTCTTTCGGGAGGATTCCGGAGTAAACTCCGTCTTTTTCCCTTAGCAGGCCTTCTTTATCGGGGAAGTTTGCGTAAAGGGTTCTGCTGTGCCCATCGACATATATTACGGGTCCGAAAAGGTTTTCACCCCACAGTTTCCCATTGTCACTGTTGCAGATTTCCTCAACGGCGCTGAAATATTCCTTCGCCCTGGCGGCATTGAACCAGAAAGTGTTCTCCTCATGCTGGCATGCAGCAAGAAACACCAGGGCAGATATGAAAACAGCTTTCCTCATCCGTTTGGAAACTTAAGGATCAAAAATAGTAAAAATAGATTAACCCGGACTGCCGGGATTTTTCTGCATGTATTCATTCATGATTTTGTTCCTGTATTTTGCATCTAAAAATTTTACATTTGCCCATTACCAAAAAAAAGCAAATAATGAACGATGACATACTTATGAGCCGCAATGAGCTTGTGCAGTTTCTCAGGAAGCCTGCTGACCAGTTCACTTCAGAAGACATTGTCCGTTTTATTGAGGCCAAGGGCATACGGATGGTCAACTTCAGGTATGCAGCAGGTGACGGCAAGCTCAAGTCGCTTAATTTTGTTCCATACAGTCGTGAGCATCTGGCGCTTATAATGACGGCCGGTGAGCGCGTCGACGGATCAAGCCTGTTCTCATTCATTGAGGCCGGCTCGAGTGACCTGTATGTCATGCCCCGTTACCGTACCGCTTTTGTGAACCCATTCACCCAGACTCCGACTCTTGAGATACTCTGTTCATTCTACAACTCGGAAGGCAAGCCGCTGGAGAGTTCACCGGAATATATTCTCCGCAAAGCGATAAAGAGGTTTACCGCCTCCACCGGATATACAATCAGGGCTCTGGGGGAACTGGAATATTATGTCAGATCGGTCAGCGAAACACTATATCCGCTTTTCGACCAGAAAGGTTATCATCAGTCGAAGCCCTTCGCCAAGTTCGAGGATCTGCGCGTTGAAGCGCTCGAGCTTTGTGCAAGGGCCGGATGCCACATCAAGTACGGCCATTCTGAAGTAGGCAGTTTCTCAAAGGATGGAGATGACTATGAACAGCACGAGATTGAATTCCTGCATGTGCCTCTGGATGAGGCAGTTGAACAGCTGCTGATAGCCAAATGGATACTCAGGATGCTTGGCTATAAGTACGGGGTCGAAGTAAGTTTTGCACCGAAAATCACCGTAGGCAAGGCCGGTTCCGGGATGCACATTCACCTGATGCTTGAAAAGGACGGTACCAACGTCATGGTTGAGGATGGCAAGCTCAGTGACACAGCCCGGAAGATGATTGCTGGAATTCTTGACCTGAGCAAGGGTCTTACAGCTTTCGGTAACACAATACCAACATCCTACCTGAGACTTGTTCCTCACCAGGAAGCTCCCACGAACATATGCTGGGGCGACCGCAACAGGTCGGTGCTTGTAAGGGTACCCCTGGGTTGGCTGGGTGCGTCACAGATGATACATGATGCCAATCCGGCTGAACCGTCGGGTAAGGCTGACAAGGTTTCGAGGCAGACTGTCGAGCTCCGTTCACCTGACGGCTCGGCCGATATTTACCTTCTCATGGCGGGCATAGCCGTTGCCATACAGCATGGCCTCGAGATGCCCGGAGCGATGGAGATGGCGGAGAGGCTTTATGTCAATTACAACATCTTCAGGGAAAAAGAGAAAGCAGAGGCAAAGAAGCTTGAGTCGCTTCCTGCTTCCTGTTGGGATTCAGCCGAAGCGCTCCTGAGCCTTCGCAAGCACTTTGAGAAGGATGGTATTTTCCCGGCCGGAGTTATTGATGCACTTGCAGTGAAGCTGAAGTCATACAAGGACAAGAACCTGAGTGAGGAGCTTTACGGCAACAATGAAGCTATTGCTAAGCTCGTGAAGGAATACCTGCATTGCGGGTAGGGAAACGGCCGCACTAGAAAAAGTCAATTGCAGCTATAATATTAAAGCTGAGGGTATTCTGCCTCAGACCATCCTGGTCATATATTCCTGTGCCATATTCAGCCCTGAATTCCAGAGAAAGGCTTTGTTTCGGAGTGATTTCTTTCTTCAGTCCTATACCTCCGAGGAACCCGTTTATCGTTCTGTTAACTGTCAGTGAATTGTCAATGAACGGTCTTACGACATGCATGGAATTTTCTACTTCCCCTTCCCTGGTGTATTTCCCGCCAAGGCTGACTATGGCGAAGCCCCCTGCGTTGACAAATGGTTTGTAATTTCCTTCCAGGAAGGTAAACCTTAATGACAGAGGTATTTTTATTCCGGTATAGCTTATGTTAATGTCGCTTCTTGTAATGGTTGAATACCGATCTGTCTCTGAATATATGTAGACATTGGTTCTGAATGCCATGACTTCAAGGTTCAGTGACAGGAGGTCGCTATTCCTGTTCAGGGGCCGGTTATAGAAAGCGCCTGCCATCGGAATCACCTCGAAAAAATTCATCTCGGGCAGGAATAAGGAATTAACTGTACCTACATTCTTCGCATCATATCTTGAGGCATTCAATCCGGCAAGAAATCCGTAGTTGCTTGCCAGTAATCCGAGGTTACGCAGCTCTTCATGAATGCCTCCGGGGTTTTTCATCGGAAGTATTGTGGCATCCGCACCCTGGCTGCTGTTGTATGCTGCAATAACCTCAGCCATTCTTTCCGGTGAGAGAGGGAGGTTTGACGGCACGTTGAAATTGTCGCCCGGGTCAGGAAGCTTTTCGAGAAGGTCCATGCAGCCTTTGTAATTCACAACCTTTCCATCCAGAATAGCGGTGCCTGACCCTTTATCCATGGGTAGCAGGTAAATCCCGGCCCCGTCGAGATACATTTGTTTTCCATCATATAGCAGGTCAACCTCACCGTCAGTAAGGCAGGCCATAAAGAACCCGCGTTTGCCTGAAGAGACAGATTTGTATCTCATCCCGTTGGAAAATCCGAATGCCCTTATTTCCCCCGGTTTGAAAGTAAACTCAGCGGAGATGTCAAACCACCGGAAGAGGCATTCATTCACGGAATAGCCTTTGGAGATGTATGCCACCTGGCCATAGGTGTAACTGCCGTCATTTTTAATGACATAACCGTTCAGGAATTCAGTCTGGGGAGAGGCAATACCTGTGAAGATAATTGTCACCACAACTGTCAGCAGATATCTTTTCATTGTCTTGCAGGAAAGGACAGTACTAACTTAGTTAAATTATTTCTAAACAGGATTGTTTAAAAACATCTTTTACAGGAGATCGGTAATACTGAAATATTCAGTAGATTTACAGGTGTCTGGTAATTTAATTACATTGTCATTTAGGTTGACCGCCTTTCGGAACCTTCTTGCACTTCCAGTCATGGCGGCTATTGCTGTCCTGTCTCTGCTTCTTGCCGGCTGTGAAGATGAGCCGGTACAACGGGATTATCCAAGGGTCAGGACCCTCGAGGTAACAAACATCACCGCGGATGGAGCGACGTTCGTTGCCGAGGTGTTTGATGAAGGTAATCTTGGGATCACTGAGCATGGCTTTACCTGGTCACTGAGCGAACCATCTGTCCTTTCTGATGAGCGGGTATACCTTGGTGGTTTCAGTGGTACCGGCAGGTTTGAGGCTGAGATTAGTACTGCACTGGCCGAAGGCGCCAGCTACGTGGTATGCGCTTTTGTCAAAGCAGGTGAATATACTGTATATGGTGAAAACATCAAATTCATGAGTCTTGGCAGCGGGGCGCCGGTAATAATGGGTTTCAGCCCGGTCTCAGCCGGGTGGGGAGATACTATAACAGTTACCGGAACGAAATTCAGTCACCGGAACATTACAAACAGGATATACATTGACGAATGGCCATGTAATCCCTTTTATTCCAGTGATACCCTGCTTAGGTTCGTGCTTCCGGTTGAGGTTGTAAAACCCCAGAACAGTTTATCAGTCAACATCCTTGGGAATGTCGCCACTACAGATGGGAAACTCATTCTGATCAATCCCGGATTTTACGGTTATTCCCCTTCTGAGGGCCGGTGGGGTGATAGCGTTACCTTCACGGGTCATCACCTGGGGTTGATTGGTTATTATCCTGGTGACGGCATGTTGCTGAACGGGCTTATCAGAAGTCCGGTTGCAGGCAGGAGTTCAGAAGAGGTTTCTTTTGTGATCCCGGGCCAGCTCGAAGCAGTCGCGTCAACAGTGTCAATTGCTTATGGACCGTTCAGTTATTCCTTCCCCCGGAGCTTTACTCTCCTTCCCCCCGTGACTGATTCAATAAGCCCGGCTGAAGGTACCTGGGGAACAACGGTGACACTTTATGGCAGGTTCAACATGGTCAGGGAACGAAACCGGGTCATGTTTGGTGACAAGCTTGCCCAGATTATCTCTGTGGCACGTGATTCAGCCATTGTCAGGGTTCCTGTTGACCTCATGGAGTACGTCTCAAAGGTAATATATCAGTCAGCGCCCTTCACCAGTGAATTTCCCGGCAGCTTTTCCCTTAAGAGACCCGAAATAACCGGATTCTCTCCGGCAGAGGGTTATGTAGGTGAGACTATTAAAATCAGAGGGCACTATTTCAGTAAAGATGCCACCACTGTTGAGATAGGAGGCAGCCAGGCCGATGTCAAGTCAGCCAATGACTCCCTAATAGTCTGTTATGTGCCGGGAGACATTTATGGTGAGTGTGAAGTAAGAGTCAGCCTGATGGGTTATTCTGCCGTTGCAACCGGGAAGTTTAGTTCAACAAACCATGTTATTACCGGTATTGATCCGGCGATGCCGGCTTTTGGCGAGACTGTGACTGTAAGGGGGACTAATTTCAGGTCAGGAACGCTTTTATCCATAGGGCCTTACCAGATCACAACTTTATCCCAGACTGAAAATGAGATACAATTCGTTGTACCGTCATGGTTGCCTTATCAGGCAGGGAGTCTGACCGCCAAATACACAAACTTGAATTCTTATTACCATCCTGAGTCTTCCTTTAGTTATCCGGAGCAGTTTCCGGTGAAGGATTTCACGGTGACAGGAGTGACGCCCGTTACAGGATTGGCAGGAGATATCCTTACAATCTCAGGGACTGATTTCGGCAATCCCGTCGTTACTTTCGGATCTTTTGAGACGGAGGTGATTGAATCAACTTCATCTCAGATAACGGTAAGAGTACCGCCGCTCTCTTCCGGGGAACATACCGTCATTGTCACTATAGGCGGCAGAACGCATCCTTGTCCCGTGAAGTACATGCACTCCGGAGCCTGGAAACAACTGGCAGACCTTCCTTTTCTGTATGACTATGGCTGCGGGTTTGATTTTGGCGAGGAAGCCTGTGTGGTTACCGGCAGCGAAACCGACGCTTATAATAAGGAGGTGTACCGGTTCAATCCTGCGACAAAAGGGTTCACAAGAGTGCCGGGGACCTTCCGGTCTGCAATTCTTAATCCTATCTCCTGCACTTTTGGAGGAAAAGGCTACATGATAGGTCAGAAGAGCACAAGCTGGAACGGGATCGGGTTTGAGGTGTTCGATCCTGATAATGTGACGGTCAGCAAATTGCCTGACTATCCCGGAACCCACATTGTAAATCCCTGTATTATTGCGGATGATTCAGTGATTTACGCAGGTTGCGGCAGGGTTGCCACTTCCAGCTCCTTAAGCTGGTACAAGGATTTCTGGAAATACAGCCCTGCAACAGGCAAATGGACGCACCTGGCAGACTGCCCATATAATGTCTCCTTTTCAAACCAGGTTTATATTGATGGAAGGCTGATTTTCCTGGGAAATGAATATGCGATGGGCGGTACAAGATACCTGCTTGAATACCAGCCGTCGACAGACACATGGGAGGAGACCGCCCTCAATGAAGATGAGCTGGGATACTGGCTTCTGATGGGATTCAGGTACGGAGCAAGGGTAAGCGTCATTAACCGTGATAAATGGTATGTCGGTTTCGGAGACTGGTATCAGTCGCACGAGGACTATGGAGCCACGAACCCTGATATAAATAACCGTTTTTACAGCTTTGACCCGGCGGATGACAGCTGGGAAACAATCACCGATGTAGCGGCGCCGCCCAGGACGTTTGCGTTTTCATTTTCAATCAGGGGGAAGATTTATATCGGAGGAAACCAGATATATCATTGGTATGATTTCTGGGAATATGATCCCTTACTTGACCAATAAAATTGCGAAATGATCAGAGCACTGCCCATATATTTATTACTAGCCTTAACTCTTCTTTGCGCAGGCTGTGAGGATGAGCGGGTGCAGCGTGAGTATCCCCGGGTCAGGACCCTGCCGGTTACGAACATAACGGAGGAGGGTGCAGTCTTCTCCGCAGAGGTTTATGAGGCTGGAAATGTTGAGATTTCAGAGCACGGATTTGCCTTTGGGCTCATTGCTGCACATCCTGAATACGGTAATAATATTTCCATGGGGGAACTCGGCTCTTCTGTAACGTTCAGTTTCAATGTAACCAGCTCCCTCATCAAGGGGGAAAAATATTATGTAGCTGCTTTCGTAAAATCCGGTGAGTACACGGTTTACGGAAACATCTTGGAGTTTGTCAGTCAGGGCAGCCATGGACCAGAGATTACCGGGTTTTCACCTGAAAGGGTAATATGTGGTGATACTATTATAGTCAGGGGTGAATATTTCAGCCCCACCGGCAGCGATAATCATGTTATGATAGGCAATGTTGCGGCCAGGGTGTGTGAACCTGTGTCTGACAGCCTGTTGTATGTGGTGGTCCCCTTCAATGTTTCTGGAACGGAAAACCTTATCAGTGTTGAAATCACCGGCCAAAGCACCACCTACACACAAAAGGCCCTTGTCATCGATCTACCGCAGATTGAGTCAGTTACTCCTTCACAGGCCCGATGGGGAGATACAATTTCAATGAGTTTCCGAAATCTCAGGAAATCAGACGACATCAGGTTCCTCATGGGTGAGATCCCGATGATTATAACGGAAGACTACGATGGCAGCACGACCAGGGGGATAGTTCCTTTTGAAGCTGGTCTTCCCCTGATGGACCTGTCGGTTTCAACCAGTGACACCAGGTTTACATTTCCCGGAAGATTCACAATTCTTCCTCCCGTGATAAGAAGCGTTTACCCGGAAGTGTCCTCCTGGTCCGATACTATTACACTTTATGGGGTTTTCAATATAAATCAGACCGGATCCCGGGTACTGTTTGATGAAATTCCGGGAAAGATTGTCTCTGTTTCAAGGGATTCGGTAAGGGTTATAGTGCCCGATGAACTACCGGGTACCCCGGCAGTATTGACATACAAATTCGGTAGTTTTACCAGCAACTCTGACCTGTTGATTTCTTTCTCACCCCCGGTGATTGCAACTGTCAGTCCGATGAGTGATTATGCCGGTGGAATAGTCACAATCACAGGTAAATATTTCAAAAATAATTATACAACAATAAGGTTCAATGATATTGTGGCAACAATTATCAGTGTGACAGACACAAAGATTCAGTACTATGCCCCCGGTTATTACTGTGGGCCGTCAGAGATAAGCGTTACTGTAGGCGGAAAAACAGCGGTATTTGGTCAGAAATTCGACCTCACCAACCCAAGCGTGGTCTCGTTTTATCCAACCCATGCTTCCCCGGGTGATACAATAACAGTTGACGGCCAGAATCTGCAAAATGCAAATAGTTTCCGGTTCGGGATAAAGTATGGCGATCAGGTGATCGGAGGACTTTATCTCCAGACCGTTTCACAGGAACAGGGGCAGGCGAGGGTCATTGTACCATCAGGTGATTATATCTCGGGTATGATCACTGCATGGGCCTGGCGAAACTCTGTGGAGTCTTACCTTTCCGGTGATGAAAGGTTACGGATTGATGCTCCGTTGATAAATTTATTTTCACCCTCTTCGGGCAGCGTCGGTACGGTGGTTACCTTATCAGGTGAACATTTCAGCCTTGTGCCTGAGCATAACAAGGTCACTGTACGAGGTGTTCAGGCTGAGATTATCAGTTGTACCAGGAATGAAATAAGATTCCGGATGCCCAACATATCCAGGGGTAATTTTCATATTTCGGTATCAGTATGTGGTTACCAGGTAAATTCAACAGGTACTTTTGAGTATGATTCACCCTGGCGCATACTGCCCGACCTTCTATTCACCAATAATTCCTTCACGATGGATTTTGGTGATGAGGTGTTCGTCGCGGCACCTGTGGCCAGTTCGAATGTGACTCTTTATAAATATGTTCCGGGGAATTATTCCTTTGTCGCCGCAGGCGAGCTGCATCCTTCGCTTTATTTTTTCGAAAGACCGGTTGTGAAGGGCGACAGGGCGTATATGACAGGGTATACATATTCAACAGTCAAATTCCTTGAGTTCAACAGAAACACAATGTCTCTCAGTGTTGTTTCTGACCCTCCCGGGAAAGTCAGTACTCATACAATCCTGATGGATGGTGATTCCGTATTATATGCCGGTGGGGGAGATTCACTGACCTGCAGCGGTTATTTCGTGAAGGAGTTCTGGAAGTATAACCTGTCTTCAGGGGCCTGGAAAAGACTGAATGATCTTCCGTTTTACTGCATGGCCTCCAGTTCATTCACCATTAACGGACGGAATTTTGTCATTTCAATTGACAGAAAGTTATGGGAATATAAACCTGTGACCGATACATGGTCACATATTTCAACATACCCGGGAACCGGCAACAGTGAAATGATGATTGTAGTTTGCAACGGGAAGGTGTATATTGGTCACGGGAGGTACGGAGACAATCAGATATACTCTTATAATCCCCAGGCCAACAGTTGGGATGAACTGTTGAATGAGTTGCCCCAATACCGGACAAATCCGGTTGATTTCGAGTATGGAGGCAAGATTTACTTCGGAGGCTCCCTGAATAATGATTTCTGGGAATATGATCCTTTGCTTGAACAGTAAAATTGCGAAATGATCAGAGCACTGCCCATATATTTATTACTAGCCTTCACTCTTCTTTGCGCCGGCTGCGAAGATGAGCGGGTGCAGCGTGAGTATCCCCGGGTCAGGACCCTGCCGGTTACGAACATAACGGAGGAGGGAGCCCTGTTCAGTGCTGAGGTTTATGAGGCTGGTAATGTTGAGATTTCAGAGCACGGATTTACCTGGTCAAAGGGCAATCCGGAGGTCAGCTATAATGACAGGGTATACCTTGGCGGGTTTACAGGCGTCGGTCAGTTTTCTTCCGGGATAACGACCACTCTGGAATCAGGGTTGAAATACAAGGTGGCTGCCTTCATCAGGGCCGGCGGCTATACAATCTACGGGAACACTGTCGAATTCGAGAGTAAGGGCAGCCTGGGTCCGGTAATAACCGGCTTTACCCCGGAAAGGGCACTTTGCGGTGATACTATCCTTATCAGGGGAAAGAATTTCAGCTGGATAAGGGAGTTCAACAGGGTTTTCTTCAATGAAACAAATGCAACAATCTGCGGTCAGGTAACTGATACGACAATTTTGGCGGTTGTTCCCTATTCACTGACGGCGCCCGAACAGGCAATCAGCGTGGAGATAGCCGGTAACCGGACTGTTTATACCGGCAGGAAGCTCATTGTGGATCTTCCGGTTTTGGGAGAATTGACTCCCCTGACAGGACGCTGGGGTGATACCGTTGAGTTTACCGTCACGAATCTCAAGCCATGGATTAGCTTCAGTATTCTTTTCGGCACAGTCATCCTTGTGCCGGCTGACCCATTCGACGGTCAGAAAGTCAGTTTCGTAGTGCCCTGGGAGACATCCGTTTCCGAAACACAGGTTAAAATAGTTGCAGAGGGATCCGAAATTACAGCCCCTTCCCCTTTCGTGCTTCTTCCTCCGGTCATTGATCGCATTTCTCCTCCTGAGGGACTCTGGTCAGACAACGTGATGCTGCACGGTTCATTTAACAGGCTGAAGCAAAACTCCTCCGTTAAGTTCGAACAGTACGATGCGCAGATACTATATGCCTCAAGTGATACCCTGATCGTCAGGGTTCCTGATGATCTTGATGTTACACCAGCCGGGGTGGTTTATTCCTATCAGCAGCTTTCTTCGGCACCGGCAGAGTTTTCACTCAGACCTCCTGAAATCATCGCAGTATCTCCAATGAAAGGTCCTGCCGGTACTTATGTAAACATAAAATGTAAAAACATTAAATATCCGTTTGTTTCCGTGTGGCTCGATGATGCTGAAATAGGGTGGACTGCCCTGGGAGGTAACAACTATGAAGATACTTTCATTGAGTGCCAGATCAAAGGCAATATCAACGGGCCGGCGTATTTCAGGGTGACCGTTTGCGGCCAGTCTGACACATGGGACCAGCCCTTTATGGTGGAGAATCCGTATGTTGTTTCATTTTATCCGCATACGGCAATACCCGGGGATACAATTACCATTGTTGCTGGAAATTTCGTCGAACATTACAGTTATTTCAACCTCCAGAGTAATATGCCCGTGCTGTCACAGAACGGGAATGAGTTCAGGGTTGTGTACCCTGACTGTGATCACGTCAGCGGGCCGATTTATGCAACCTGCTTCAATAACTCCCAGGTATCGAGAATACCCTCGGAGGACAACCTGACGCAACGCCAGCCTGTGATCTCTTCGGTCACTCCGCTGGAGGCAAGATACCTGGATGAGGTGACTGTCAGGGGTGAAAACTTCAGCCTTGTCAAAGAGTATAATCATATCTCAGTCAATGGGATTGAAGTCGGGCTGACTTCATTTTCCAGGGAAGAGCTGAAATTCAGGATGCCTCTGATTCCCGCAGGAGACTACCCTCTCGAATTACGGCTGGGAGGATACAGGCTGAATCCAGGACAGCCGATAAGGTGCCTTTCTGCCTGGAACCAGTTGCCTTACCTGCCATTCACTCCTAGGGAGTCATTTGTGATGAACTTCAATGGTGAGGTGCTTGTTGCCGGTTCTCCTGATTTGCTGTACAACTCAGCTGACAGAATCGTCCACAGGTTTGACCCTGACACAAGGAGTTTCAGCTCCCTTGGCAAAAGCATATCATGCATGGCCAACTACTTTGGGCTGGCCGTTATGGGAGACAAGGCGTATATATCAAGATCCAACACCATTTATCCTTCGGTACTTGATGCTTTTGACCGGAACACTCTTAACCTTTCGAAGGTATCCGATCTGCCTGTAGCGGGTGGTGACAACTACTGGCTTATGGACGGTGACAGTGTCCTGCTTGCGGGATTGGGGATATCACAGTGGCAGTACAATCCGTTAACAGGCAGATGGACAAGGCTTTGTGACCTGCCTGCTGAGATCAATCAGGGGCATGTGTTTACGATAGACGGCAGGAACTTTATTATAACCTACCGGAAAGAGATCTATGAATATGACGCCACTGGAAACAGCTGGATCAGAAGAAGCTGGGCTTCCTTCCCGATGAATTATACGGAGAACGCTGTAACTGTTGTTTGCAACAATAAAGCATATGTCTTTTCAAATTTTGTCAGCAATGTTGAGGTTGCTTCATATGACCCGGTATCAGATACATGGGAGCAGGAAGGTGATGTTCCTTTCTATGCGAATTGGGGATTGTTTATCGGGTTCTCCCTTGGTGATATTATTTACATGGGAGGTGGTGACAATCTTACAGGATTCTGGTCATTTGACACTACTTGGGAATAAAACAACTATACAATAATGGTAAGATTCGCATTTAAAAACTGTTCAGCCCTTTTACTTTCGCTTTTCGCAGCTCTGCCTGCTCAAAGCCAGATAAGGGATATCACCTTCGGCGATATACCGAAGGAAGATCTTGAGATGGCTGAATATGCACCTGATCCCTCAGCTGATGCCGTGATCCTGGAAAACTATGCAAGCACAGGCATGCGGTCAGGCGATGAGATTCTTACAGTCACTGACTGTCATATCAGGATAAAGATTATAAACACTGGCGGACTTGATTATGCCAATGTTGAACTGCCTTACTGGAGTGGTGACAAGCTAACTTCACTGAAAGCAGCTTCCTATAACCTGGAGGACGGGACGGTTGTGCAGAACCTGGTTGACAAAAAGAGCTATTACCGTGATAATACAAGCCGTTACCGGAACATTCTCCGCTTTTCGGTTCCAAACGTAAGGCCTGGAACAGTGATTGAATACAAGTACACTCTCGAGAGCCCTGACTATTTTTCACTCTATACCTTTAAATTCCAGGAGGAGATCCCTGTCAGGAGATGCCTTTACCGGGTTGAGTTCCCGGGATACTTCGAATACAAGTTCGTTACAGGCGGTGATTTTAAAAACATAGTCTACAGGTCTGAACAGGGAAGGGTGCTGTTTGGAGACAGCTTCATGGAAGGATTCATCGGTACCTGGAGAGGAAGCAATATACCCGCATACCGTGAAGAACCTTTCAGTACGGGTTCTGATGACTACTTTTCACACATCGGGTTTGAGCTTTCGAAGATCAATATTCCAGGGTATTATTTCCAGGAGGTCTCACCCACTTACCAGAAATACTCCGAGAAACTCCTTGACCGGGATGATTTCGGCGGTTACATCAAAAAAGGCTCTGTTGTGAAGAAAAAAGCGGAGGAGCTTAAGGCGCCGGGAGGCAGTGAAACTGATCTGCTTAGGCGGATATATTCCTATGTCTCCGGCTACATGATGTGGGACGGATCTCATGATTTCACGGCATCTGCAGCGATGCCCAAAGTTTATAGCCAGGCCAGGGGCAATTCTGCGGACATTAACCTGATGCTGCTGGCCATGTTAAGGATGGCAGGCATTGAATCAGACCCGGTAATCCTCAGTACCAGGGAGAATGGACTGATTAATCCCTTCTTCGCCATAAACAGTAAATTCAACCATGTGGTTGTTGCAGCCGTCGCTGACGGGAAAAGCTGGATCATTGACGCCACTGATCCGGTGAGGCCTTTCAGCATGTTGCCGGCAGAGTGCCTGAACGGCAGGGGATGGGTGGTAAACAGGTATGGGGGATCATGGGTAGACATCGACAACGGTGAGCATTACGGCGAAGATGTCAGGCTGGAGATGAACCTCGATGAAAATGGCAGACTCACGGGCAATGCGACTGCTGTTTATGAGAGCTATGATGCCTGTCAGATCAGGAAGTTCTGCAGCCTGCAGGGAGAAGATGCCTACCGGGATTTTGTTCAGGACGCAAAACCAAAGTGGAAGATTTCCGGGCTCGGACTTCAAAATCTTGATGATCCCGAAAAACCAGTTATTGAAAAAACTACCATGACAATCCCTTACGCATCGGAGATAAACAGCACGTTTATGTACCTGAATCCTGTTGTCGATGGCCGGACGGAATCGAACGAATTCTACGCCGGAGAGCGCCTGTCGGTTATCGACCTTACCTGCCCTGCTGCCAGGAAGTACAGCTGTTCCATCAGAATACCCGACGGATGGACCGTTGCCGAACTGCCGCAGTCGGTTAACCTGCGCCTTGATGGCGGGGGGGGCGTGTTCACCTACCACATCTCCGCCGAAGGAGGTACAATCAAGCTTGATTCCGAGATCAGCTTCTCAACGGTCACATTCCTTCCGGAGAGATATGAAACTATAAGGAACTTCTGGTCGGCCATTATCAGCAAACAGGCAGAGGTTGTCATATTGAAGAAAGAAATCTAACCCGGTCAATTATGAAACGACTTATCTACGCCCTGATTATAGCTTTTGTGATGCCGGTGGCAGCATTCGCCTATAAACTGTCAGTTGATTCAATTCCGCTTGAGCTCAGGGAGAATGCGGCTGCTGTTGTCAGGACTCACCAGATGGTTTACACGGTTTTGTCGCCGGGTAAGGCAAAGGCAAGCTACAGGATGGTCCTCACGCTGATGAACGAGAGTGTTGACTACCTGCGCCTGTTCGAGATAAACTATGACAATTTCATGTCAGTGACGAGGGTCAATGCCGCGGTCTATGACGCCAACGGAAAATTCATCGAAACTATCCCCTCATCGCGGATAATGGATGTAAGCGAAGGGGGAGGGTTTATCTCCGATGCAAGGATGAAAAGGATCATCTTCCCCGTGAACAGATATCCGTTTACCATAGAGGTGGAATATGATGTGACCATCAATGGTTCTCTTAACCTTGACCAGTGGGCCTTTCATTCAGATCCGTATCTTTCGGTGGAAGAATCAGCCGTGCAGTACATCATCCCTAACCTGGTTCCGTTCAGGTACTCTGAACATTACATGAATGCGTCATTTGACAGCATCAGGACGGCAGACAATACTATCTACACATGGGTTCAGAGGCAGATACCCGCCATCAGGAAATGGTATTTTTCACCCCTGGCTGTTTCACGTCCGCCATTTCTCCTGGCGTCAATTGAGGACTTTGAGTTCGGTGGAATAAAAGGAAGCATGCGTACATGGAAGAGTCTTGGCCAGTGGGCCTGGGAGCTTAACAGGGGTCTTGACCAGCTGGGCGATGCAGAAAAGAAACGCGTTGCAGACCTGACTTCCGGCCTGAAGAATGACTGGGAAAAGGCAGAAGCACTTTACCACTATATGCAATCAAGAACCCGTTATGCATCCATTCAGCTCGGCATAGGAGGTTACAAGCCCGCGCCTGCCATGGAAGTATCGGAAAAGGGATACGGTGACTGCAAGGGGCTGACCAACTATATGTATGCACTGCTCAGGGAGGCAGGAATAACATCGTATTACACCTGGGTCAGATCCGGGACCAACAAGTTCATCATTCCCGACTTTGTGTCTGACCAGTTTGACCACATCATTCTTTGTGTCCCGTTGCAGGGAGACACAGTCTGGCTGGAATGCACCAGCCAGACAATACCATTCAATTACCTTGGCAGTTTTACATCTGACAGGGACGTGCTTCTCATTACTCCTGAAGGAGGAAAGATGGTACGTACACCACAGTTCAGCCACAGTTACAGAAAGAGTACCGGAGTCATCACGCTGGGCCGAAGGGAGGCAGCCAGGGGTTCATTTACAATGACTTCGGGAGGACTCGGTTTTGACAAGAACCGGATCTTCAGCGGCAAGACTGTCACTGAGATGAAGCGAATGATCAACGAGGGGATGGCTCCGGGCACATTCAGCACTGACACTGCTGCATACCGCGAGATAACACAGGGGGAGCCTGTCTCGGAGCTTGAATTTGATCTGACTTTTAATGATTTTGCCATCGTAGCCGGGACGAGGATGCATTTCAATCCCTGTCTCAACGGCTTCCGGCACCAGCCCTTTGATACCATTTCGGTCAGGATTTATGAGGTGGAGGACATTATAGACTCCATTGTCTACAGATTCCCGGCTGGATACAGGGCAGAATATATCCCACCACCTGTGTCTGAAGAGGGACCATATGGTTCATACAGATATAATATTGAGACACTGAACGACGGATCGCTCCTTTTCAGGAGAAGCCTGAGCCTGAACAAGGGTATTTATACCGGTGACAGGGCCAGGGATCTGTTTGCCTTCCTTAACACTGCAGCCCGTAGTGATCAGAGAAGGATATACCTGAACAGGGCGCAGAGCTATTAGGAATTGCGTTTATTGGCCGCTCAGCTGTGAGCTTCGGCCTACGGCCGGAAATCCCTTTTTAAGTGGCATGCAAACGCTCAGCCGTGAAATCCGGAAGGCTGGATATGATCCGGTTCCTGGCGGCAACCGTTCCCCATGTTGCAGGTGGCAGCCCTGATACTGACATTCAGCTCAAAGCCTACAAGCAGAGCCACT
>Ga0209099_1001916_pt1 | contig 19396 bp, 15 predicted proteins | sample AD_JPNHW2_MetaG_FD_184430 | JGI IMG/M metagenome (GOLD analysis project Ga0209099, IMG submission 184430) | Active sludge microbial communities of municipal wastewater-treating anaerobic digesters from Japan - AD_JPNHW2_MetaG (SPAdes) (version 2) | ecosystem: Engineered > Bioreactor > Anaerobic... | reverse complement strand
AGAAAAAGCATTGATCCTGCAATAAAGAATTTCTGGTTTAACCGGTTTAATTAATATTGGTGTAAATTCGTGTAACTCGTGGCAAATAAAAAAATGAAAAAAGCTATCACAATTTCTCTGGCAGTAATAATTACTTTAATTGAAGGATGCACAGTGAATACAGGTAATGTCAACTATAACGGGAACCCTGATCCCCTGAAACAGAATGCATACATCCGTCTCCCTCTGGGTTCAATCTTACCTGCGGGCTGGCTTAAATCGCAGCTTGAAGCACAGGCAGCAGGTCTGACAGGTAATGTCGACGACTTCTGGCCCGATCTTGTAAACTCATCCTGGAGGGGCGGAAACGGCGAGGCCTGGGAACGGGGACCATATTATCTCGACGGCCTGGTACCGCTTGCATATCTCCTCGACGACCCTTCCCTGAAGAAAAAAGTGGCATCATGGATTGAACCCATCCTTTCAAGCGCCAGCGATTCAGGCTGGTACGGTCCGGCTAAAAACAAAGACAGATGGCCCCTGGCAGTTGCAAACAAAGTATTGATGCAGTATTATGAAGCCACCGACGACAGCAGGGCGCTGGAGGTACTGAAAAACTATTTCAGATATCTTAATCAGACTCCTCCCGACTGGCCCGATAAGGACTGGAGGGGAGTGCGTGCAATGGAAAATGCAGTGACCGGGTACTGGCTCTACAGGCAGACTAAAGAACCGTGGATACTCCGGACTATTGAGTCGATACAGAATAACAGTTCCGACTGGACAGGCTATTACGAAAAGTTTCCCTGGGATTCAGCTGCATCTGCTGGCAAAAAGATCCCCTTCAACTGGGATGCCGACGGACTTACAGCACATGTTGTGAATAATGCAATGGCAATAAAATACCCGGGATTGTGGTACCAGCAGTCGGGCGACAACAGATTCAGAAATGCTGTTTTTGAAGGAATAAAGAAATATGACCTGAACCATGGACAGGCCGGAGGAAGGTTTTCAGGCGACGAGCATCTGTCGGGAAAATCGCCTGACCGCGGAACTGAACTATGCTCCGTTGTGGAATATATGTTTTCGCTCGAAGAATTATATTCAATATTTGGCGACAACTCACTTGCCGACAGGCTCGAGCTACTGGCATTCAATTCGTTACCCGGAACAACAACTGCCGATATGTGGGCACATCAGTACGATCAGCAGTCAAATCAGGTAATAGTGAACGGCGATGAAAGGGCATGGAGCACAAATAAGAATTTTTCAAATATCTACGGGCTGATGCCGAATTTCGCATGCTGCCTTGCCAACATGCACCAGGGCTGGCCTAAATTCACACAAAGTCTCTGGATGGCCACAAACGACAACGGCCTTATAGCAGTAGCTTATGCACCGTGCACTGTAAGCGCCAAAACCGGAAATGGAAATGAAGTATCCATATCGGAGATCACCGATTATCCCTTCAAAGGAACTGTTCGTCTTGTTATAACTTCCGCCTCACCCGAAAGGTTCCCTATTTATCTCAGGATACCCGGATGGGCCGATCAGAGTGAAATTACATATAAGAAAAAGACAATAAGCGGAAACAGCGGTTCAACCGTTAAGCTGTACGCCCGATGGGATCCCGGAGATACTATCACCCTCAAATTTCCGATGAAGATCAGAGCTGAAAGACGGTACAATAACTCTCTGGCTGTCCTCAGGGGCCCTCTCTATTTCTCGCTAAGAATGGATAAGGAATATCAAAGTGTAAAGATCAATTACGACAATTTTGGCTATAAAGGAAGCGTCGACTGGGAAATTAATCCCAAATCACCCTGGAACTACGGACTTGTAATTGATAACAACAACCTTGACAGAGGGATCGACGTTGTTGAAGAAGAAATAACGACCTTCCCCTTTGCTGATAAAGGAGATATGATATGGTCGGCCGATTCGGCAAAATATTTACGATGGGATAAGGATGCACCGGTTGTCATTACTACAAGGGGGATGGAAATTCCTGAATGGACCCTGAAAAACAACTCTGCTGATATACCGCCGCTTAGTCCGGTTTCACCTGAGGGAATACCTGAGGTGATCCAACTTGTACCCTACGGAAGTGCAAAGCTGAGGATAACAGAATTCCCGCTTATCGATATAACCCGGATAGTTGACGCTATAAGATAACTCCTCTTGGGGTTCCTCTCTGTGATCTCTGCGGTACTCCGTGTCGCTCTGTGTAAATTCTTTTAAATCCATTTCACAGAGAGACACTGGGAAGGCACAGAGAGCACTGAGCGGATTTAAATGAGGGAGGTTTTTTCCCTGAGCCAGAGTTTTTCTTCATCGGTGAGATGAGGGCTTAGCTTATCGAATACTTCAAGATGATATGAATTAAGCCAGCCGATTTCCTTCTGGTCGAGAAGGCTAATATCAATGAGAGCCTTTTCAATGTAACACAGGGTAATTGTCTCAAATTTCAGGAACTTTCCGAATTCGGTTTCCTCATCCTCATAACAAAGGATGAGATTCTCAGTCCTTATTCCATACTCGCCTTCGCGGTATATTGCAGGCTCATTTGAGGTCAGCATCCCGGCCTCAATAAAAGTCTTGTTATCGGCAGGACTGATCGACTGCGGCCCCTCATGAACATTAAGAAAATAACCAACACCGTGACCTGTGCCATGTGCATAATTTAGTCCCGAACCCCACATCGACCTCCGTGCAATGAAATCGAGCTGATAACCACGGGTGCAGTTGGGAAACTTCGCCAGCGCAAGATTTATATGACCTTTCAGAATAAGGGTGAAATCTTTTTTTTGTCTTTCTGAAGGGATCCCGACGGATATTGTCCTGGTTATATCGGTGGTGCCGCCCGGATAATGTCCTCCGGAATCGATAAGCAGGATACCCCTCTCCCCTATTTCCGAACCTTCGTCTTCTCCCCTTGTGTAATGCGGCAATGCACTATTCTCATTCCAGGCTGCAATAGTGGCAAAAGGCAGTCCGTGAAAATCTTTCTGGTCCGACCTGAACTCAAACAGTTTATCTGAAAGTGATTTTTCGGTCATTTTTATCTTCCCATGATTATTCTCAAACCAGTGAAAGAATTTTACAAGAGCAGTTCCGTCCTTTACCACAATCCTGAACAGATTTTCAATTTCAGCAGGGTTTTTTATTGCTTTGAGGCGGGTCGGAATTGATATGTCCTCAATTATCGTGGAATTCAGCGAGATCGCATTGTAAATGGAAACAGTTGCCGATTGCGGATTCAGAAGTACGGAAGAACCTGAAGTAACAGATGCGGCAATCTCAGCAACATCCTCATATGGCAGTATGACGATCCCCAGCCTGTCGAAAGCTGCACCTATCCTGTAAGGGATTTTACCTTCATCGATAAACAGCAGGATCTGTTCCCTACCGACCAAAGCATATGAGAGAAGCAAAGGACTGTATTCGAGATCACCGCCCCGGATATTAAGAAGCCACATTATATCATCAGGGGATGTCAGAAGATGATATCCTGCGTTCATGCTTTCCATATGCTCACGCACCTGGTCTATCTTGACCTGCCTGTCGATGCCTGCATATTCAAGGCTGTGTTCAAATGCTGTGGAAAAAGGAAGATCGGGCCTGTCGCTCCATAATTCATCGATGATTGTAAGCTCTGTTTCAATTCGTGTCTTTTTCTCTTCAAGACGTTTCTTAAGCCTCCTGAAATCTGATACCGGAAAGACCTTCCCGTCTATTCCAACCGTGTCGTGCGGTCCTGCATTTTCAGCCACGAAATCCATATAGTCGTTCCTCTGGTATTCTCCGGGCTTTACAAACTGAAATCCCGATCCTGCAAGCTGTCGCCGGGCCTGAATAAAATATCTCGAGTCGGTCCACAATCCGGCAAAGGTATTTGTTATAACAAGGGTAGCTGCCGATCCGGTAAAGCCTGTCAGCCACCTGATTATCTGCCAGTGGTCAGGAACCTGTTCGCCCGGATGCGGATCAGACATTGGTATTACTATGAAATCCAGACCTTTTTTAATCATTAATGATCTGACAGCCGAAAGTCTTTCAGCATATGGATTCATAGGTTCTTTATTTCGCCGACAAGGTTTTGAAGAGTATTTTTTGCATCACCGAAAAGCATTCTTGTCTTTTCATTGAAGAACAGCATGTTCTCAATAGCTGCATAGCCTTTACCCATGCCTCTCTTCATGACAATAATATTTCTGGCATCACGTGCTTTTATTATTGGCATTCCATATATGGGGCTTGAAGGATCATCTTCAGCCGCAGGATTTACGACATCATTGGCGCCAATGACTATCAGAACATCTGTATTTGGAAGGTCAGGATTTATCTCATCGCTTTCAATAAGTTGCTCATATGGCACATCGGCTTCGGCAAGCAGCACATTCATATGTCCGGGCATGCGGCCTGCCACCGGATGTATTGCATATTTCACATCAACCCCCTTTTCATCGAGGAGCTTGTCGAGCTCATGACATATATGCTGTGCCTGTGCCACCGCAAGGCCATACCCTGGAACAATGACCACTTTTTTGGAATAACTCAGAAGTATGGCTGCATCCGACAGTGTGATTTCCTTTATTATTCCGGCCTCCGTTGCTGTTGCGTTGCCTCCCCCTCCGAACACCCCTACTATAACGTTAAGAAGTGAACGGTTCATTGCCCTGCACATCAGGATGGTCAGGATGGTCCCTGCCGACCCGACAAGGATACCTCCTGTAAGCATTGCCTGGTTATTGTAAAGGAACCCTCCCATGGCAGCTGCAACACCTGTAAATGAGTTGAGAAGTGAAATGACAACCGGCATATCGGCGCCTCCGATCGGCATCACGAAAAGAACACCGTAAATAACAGATATCCCGAACATAATGTAAATAAATGGCATAAGTTCCCTGGCTGACTCTACCTCACGTGTCATGATATAAACAATGAAACCAAGAAGAACTGCAAGGATGGTGATATTTACATACTTCATCGATTTTACACGTAAATCTCCTATCCTGCCGTCGAGTTTGCCAAAAGCTATCATGCTTCCCGACCATGAAACCGTTCCTATCATCAGACCAAGCAATATTGCCAGAACATGCCCGTTGGCCATTCCTGTACGGGCAATAAGATCAGGGCTCACATGAGGAAATTCCATCATTGATATCAATGCAGCCGCAGCACCTCCCATCCCATTGAAGAAGGAAACAAGCTGAGGCATTGCCGTCATCTTTACTTTTTTTGCAATAACCCATCCGATTACAGTTCCAATCGCAATCGCGACAATTATCAGCGGAATATTCCCTATAGGTTCTCCGTTTTTCCTGTGAAAAAGGATTGTCGCAACTATAGCGAAACCCATGCCGAAAGCGGCAAGGATGTTCCCTCTTCTGGCAGTAAGAGGATGACTCAACATTTTCAGTCCAATGACAAATAATACCGAGGCAACTATATATGTAATCTCCAGTATTGTTATTCCGAATGGAAACTGAGGTGATACGCTCATTCCTTGTTAGTTTTGATTATTAGCCGGTGATTACTTTTTCTTTTTGAACATTTCAAGCATCCTGTCAGTCACAACAAATCCTCCCACCACGTTGAGGGTTCCAAGGACGACAGCAAGGAAACCAAGTATCAATGATCCTGTCGTATCGGCATGCCCCATTACAATAATGGCTCCGATGATCACAACCCCATGAATTGCATTGGCGCCCGACATCAAAGGAGTATGGAGTATCGCAGGGACATGACTGATAACTTCAATTCCCAGAAATATGGAAAGTATCACTATAAATATTGCTTCCCTGTGTTGCAGAAAAAAATCCGAAAATTGTTCCATCAGGTATATTATTTAATTCCAAGCATTTGTTTTGCCCTCTGGCTTATATATTCCTTATTGTGCACAGCTGTTGTGCCTGCGAGTATTTCATCGTTCAGATCGAGAGCCGGATTGCCATTCTTATCAATGATTATTTTAAGCAGGTTTACTATGTTCGATCCGAACATTTTGCTTGAATCTGATGGCATGTCGGAAGCAAAATCCGATTTCCCGATTATTGTCACGCCATTAACAGTTATATTCTGTCCGCAAGCGGTCAGTTCACAGTTGCCCCCGCTCGATGCGGCAAGATCGACTATTACCGAACCAGGCTTCATCTTCATGACAGTTTCCTTAAGGATAAGCAATGGGGCCTTCCTTCCTGGGATCTGTGCAGTTGCAATTATTACATCAGCTGCTTCTGCTTTTTTCTGGATAAGTTCCTGCTGTTTCCTTCTGAACTCTTCCGTTTGTTCGACAGCATAACCGCCTGCTGCTGCATCTTCTTTTGCACCTTCAACCTCTATGAATTTTCCGCCGAGGCTTTTCACCTCTTCCTTAACTGCCGACCTGACATCAAACACTTCGACAACGGCGCCAAGCTTCCTGGCAATCGCGATAGCCTGAAGTCCGGCCACACCTGCACCAAGAATAAGCACTAAGGCAGGTTTTATGGTTCCGGCGGCAGACATGAACATGGGGAAAAACTTAGGAAGATGCGAGGCAGCTGCCAGCACTGCCTTGTATCCGGCAACAGTGGCCATTGACGAAAGCACATCCATCGACTGGGCACGGGTTGTCCTGGGAATGAGGTCGAGAGCTAGTACAGTAATGCCTTTTATTCTTGCCTTTTCAAGCCATTCTGAATTTTCGGCAGGATTCACCAATGAGCATACCATCTGTCCTTCATGGAGCAAATCGAGGTCGTGATCAGGAACCGTATTCACCGACAATAAAAGTGTCGATAAAGATATCAGTTCCTTCCTTTCTGCAACTGAAGCTCCGGCAGCAATATACTCGTGGTCAGCCACAAATGATTTCGTTCCTGCGCCATTTTCAACTAAAATATCAACTCCAAGCTTTTTCAATGCGGCAACTTCACCCGGAAGCATTGCTACCCGCATTTCAGTCGCGGTTTCCTTAAGAATGCCTATTGTCATAATTTGAAGTTTGGAGATTGGTGTTCAGATTAAGGTTTATTGTTAATAAATTAACAGCAAGATAACAATTATTCTTTTCCGAAGAAATTCTGCAGCCAGAATCTGTTGGCCTCATTCCGGGAATGCATTGCCTTTGCTCCTGAAAATCCATGACGGTTATCCGGGTAAAGCATGAACTGAAATGATTTCCCTTCGTCCTGAAGTTTGGAGATCAGGTAAATCGAGTTCTGCATGTGTACATTGTCATCTATATCCCCGTGGGTCATATAGAGTTTCCCCTTTAGGTTCTTTGCAAACGTGAGAGTTGATCCGTCCTTGTAGCCTTCAGGGTTATCCTGCGGTGTATCCATATACCTTTCGGTATATATATTATCATACAGCCTGTAATCGGTAACTGAAGATCCGGCAAAGCCATGAGTCCAGTATTCAGCGCCCTTTGTAAGAGCCAGGCATGTCATATATCCTCCGTAAGAACTGCCTGTGATACCCATCCTTGTGCCGTCAACATAAGGCAGCCTCAGAAGCCATTTTACTGCATCTTCATAGTCGAGAATCTCCCATTTTCCAAGGCACCTGTGGAGGTAGTCAAGCCCTCTTTTGCCGAAATGCCCTGATCCTCTGTGGTCGACTGTAAATGTTATTATCCCGTTCTGGGAATCCCATGAGGGACTGTTTCCCTGCCATCTGTTGTAAACATTTTTTGAATCGGGCCCGCCGTATATCCTGAAGATAACAGGGTATTTCTTAGTTGCATCAAAATTAATCGGGTAAGTAATTATTGCCGGCATATTGAACAGTCCGTCAGATGTCGGTATTCGAACCATCTCCTGTCTTGAATTCTTTGAAGGATCAAAGGCAGGCTGCTCAAATTTGTGGATCTCTTTATAGGGCTTCCCTTTTTTGTCAATTGCTACAATGGCCCCGGGTGTTGTAATATTACTCCATGTATCAATAAACCATGTTCCTTTGGGTGAAATACTCACTGTATGGGTACCAGGTCCGTTCGTAATCTGAATCAGGTTTTTCCCATCGAGTCCGACACTGAACAGATGGCTGTCGGTAGACTCCTGTCCGGTTGCAGTAAAATAAACAAGCTTTTGTACTTCATCGACTCTTTCAATTCCAGTTACCCTGAAATCGAGGTTGGTAAGTTGTGCTTTCAGCATATTATTCCAGCCATAATAGTAAAGATTTTCCCAGCCGTTTCTGACACTTAACACAATGAAACCCGAACCGTCGTTCATTACATAAACATCTTTGTAAAAATCGAGCCATGCCTTCTGCGTTTCACTATATATCTGATTGAAATCGCCTGTAGCTGGATCAGCGAGTATGAATTCCATTTTATTCTGGTCGCGGTTAACAATCTGAATTGCGAGCTTTTTACTGTCGGGCGTCCAGAATGGCCATGCGATGTATTGGTCGACATTATAATCAGTTTTTACCCAGGTGGTAAGGCCTGAAGCTATATCGGCAATTCCCATTTTCACCCTTGGATTAGGATCTCCTGCTTTTGGATAGGGAACCTGTTCCAGTTTTCCATGAATGCCGTCCGATTCGTCGAGCCTGTTAAGTGTAAAAAGAGGAACATCAGTTTCATCGGTCCTTAGATATGCAATTTTATTCCCGTCGGGAGCCCACCAGAATGCTGCATAACGGCTCGGACGATCGAGTATTTCCTCCATGTAAACCCAAGCCGAATAACCGTTGTATATTCTGTCGCCGGCATCGAAGGACAGTCTGATCTCCCTGTTTCCTTCAAGGTTGTAAACATAAAGGTCTTTGTTCCTGGTATATGCAATCTTTTTCCCATCGGGCGAAAATCTTGCATTTACCTCAGGCGCCGCATCATTTGTCAGACGGCGTAACTCCCTGCTCCCGGCCGTAAAATAGAACAGGTCGTTGTCCCTGAAGATCACAGCGCTTTTCATGTCGTTGCTCACAGCATCCGTATATGCTATGACAACACCTGCAGGCAGTGATTCAGTAAGCAGATCCCTTGGCGACTTGGGCGCCGGTACTACAACGCTCCTGCCTGAACGTATGTCGACGCTTCTGATTACCGGATTTCTTTTCTCGTCAAATGTTTGTATCAGATAATGAGTATCGTCGGTCCAGCCGGTGATACGTACCTGATTGCCGCCACCGCGTACGGGCATTTGTGATTTTATTGCAGAAGAAGGCAGCAACAGAGCAATTATTATTATAAAAAGAAGCCGTTTGGTTATAGATCTGTTCATAATGTGAGTTTTACGTTTAAAATAAAGATCAGTCCGACAAAAATAACGTTTTTCGGACACTATGACTCCCTGCCTCAGATTTTCTTAGATTCATCCTGCCGGCACCTGAAGTATTAATGAAAAATAGTATATTAGCCGGCCGACTTAATATTTTATACTGATGAGACGATTTGCATTAATGATTCCAGCGATTTTCATTCTTCTCTTAAATATAAGTTCCCAGACAATAAAAACACCGGGCGAATTCCTTGGGTATGAACCTGGCACTCAGTTCACATTCCACCACAGGGCAGTGGAATATTTCAGATATGTTGCAGAGGTTTCGGCGCTTGCGGAATACAGGGAATACGGGAAAACATATGAAGGCAGGCCGCTCGGGGTCTGCATAGTATCGAGTGAAGAGAACCTGGCAAATCTCGAGGAATACAGAAAGAACAACCTTATTAAGACTGGACTTCTGGAAGGAGAATTTACAGGTAAGCAGGTCCCGTTTATCTGGCTGGCTTACAATGTACACGGTAATGAATCGGCAGGAATGGAAACTGCGATGAAGACTCTTTATACGCTCGTTACCCGGTCATACCCGGGATCAGACGAATGGCTCAGGACATGTATAATAATCATAGATCCTTGTCAGAATCCCGATGGCCGTGATTTGTTTGCAAACAGGTACAGGAATTCACAGGCTCTTATTCAGAATCCCGACGGTAAATCATGGGAACATAACCAGGGATGGCCGGGAGCACGCTCAAATCATTATTTTTTCGACCTGAACCGCGACTGGACCTGGCAAACTCAGACAGAGTCAACCCAGAGACTGGCCTTGTACAATCAGTTCATGCCCCAGGTACATGCCGACTTTCATGAAATGGGAGCAGAATCGACATTTTTCTTCCCTCCGGGAGCAGAACCCTGGCACGAAGTAATAACACCATGGCAGCACGAATTTCATAAACTGATGGGTAAAGGGAATGCACAGCTTTTTGATGAGAAATCGCGACTTTATTTCACAAAGGAGAATTACGACCTTTTCTGTCCGAGTTTTGGCGATACCTGGCCGCTTTTCAACGGGGCTGTCGGATTCACATATGAACAGGGAGGCGGAGGCTATTCAGGACTATCACTGAAACTTGAAACTGGTGATACCCTCACCCTGAAGAAAAGAATTGACGGTCATTTTACAGCGACTATGGCTACACTCAGGGTCGCCTGTGAAAACAGGACCAGACTCCTTGAGGAATTTAACAGGTTCTTCTCAGATAATATGAATAAGCCTTCATTCAGGTACAAATCGATAATAATAAAAGGATCGAATGATAAAAATTCTCTTGAAGATCTCTTCTCCCTCCTTACAAAGAACCAGATCAGATATTCATATGCAGGAAACACAGGTAAGAAATACAAAGGATTTGATTATTTGGCAAATGCCGAGGGGGAGGTCACGATTGAAAAAGGCGATTTCCTTATAAGCGCATTTCAGCCGCAGTCGAGGTTTATGCAGGTCCTTTTCGAAACCGACAGCAAGGCATCCGATTCACTGAGCTACGACCTTACGGCATGGGCCCTCCCCTATGCCTACAACATTAAAACTTATGCTGTTGAAGATCAGATAAAGGGACTTCCCGATAAGACCATTCCAGAAACAGTTATGAACCATACTGACACCGGCAAACCATACGGATATATTGTCGATTACACCGGATTTAATACCCTGAAGTTCATATCAGCCCTTACAAGGAAAAACATCAGGGCAAGATATTCGCTTAAGCCGTTTACTTCAGGGGGAAAAAATTTTAACCGTGGCAGCTTTATAATTGCAAGAGGAGACAATTCAAATGCAGGGAATAAAATTGATGCAGTTGTGACGGAACTTGCAAATAAATATCAGGTAGTCCTTAATAGGGCAGAAACTGGTATGGTGGAAAAAGGAAAAGATTTCGGCTCGGAATATTCACCTGTTGTGAAAAAATCGAATGTTGCCATTCTGTGTGGTGATGGGATATCTGCCGGTCCGGCCGGTGAACTTTGGTATATGTTTGAAAGAGAACTTGATTATCCGGTCTCCCTGATCAATATATCAAACCGCGAGAACCTCGATTTCAGCGGGTATGACGTCCTGCTTCTGGTATCCGGGAACTATTCAAAGATTAGGGATACAATAGTTGATTTCGCAAAAAAAGGAGGAAGAGTTGTTGCCTTTGAAAATGCCATACAGATGTTCGCATCCGACAAATCAACATCACTTTCCAAAGCAATCGCAACAAGAACCGAAGAACTAAAGGCTTCAGAGCTTAAAGTAAAAAGCGATGATCCTTCACTTCTGAAAAAATTCGGCGACGAAGACAGGCATCTCCTTTCCGAAAGATCAGCCGGAAGTATTTATAAGGTGGTTGTCGATACCACCAATCCATTTGGCTTCGGCCTTGGAAGGGAATGGTTTGTTATGAAAAGGACTCAGGCCTATCCTTTTCTCCCCAGGGGAAATAACATAGGATATATCACTGACAATAAGCCAGTTGCCGGATTTGCGGGCTACAAATATCAGAAACTCATAAAAAACACCCTTGTCATAGGATCGGAAAAGACAGGAAACGGGGAAGTGATATATATTACTGAAGATCCTTATTTCAGGGCATACTGGAAAAGCGGAAGGGCGCTTGTCTGGAATACGGTATTCAGATGACAGGCTTTTATGGCCTTCGTAAATTTCCCGGCAGATTCACACCAGGCTGCTGAAATGCAGGATTATCAGTACATTTAATAAAAAAAGAATATATTCGGGAAATAAACTGTTAACCATGAAGAAAACTATTCTGCTTCTGATAACCCTGACATACCTGCTGTTAATTAGTTGCAATAACAACTCTGATTTCATCAGAGCGAGGGACACTATTGTCATTCCCGATATGCAACGGTATGTAAGCTCTCTTGGCTCAGATAGTTTCATGGGCAGGGCTCCATTCACAATAGGTGAAGAGATAACAGTCGCCTACCTGGCACAAGAGCTTGCCATGATCGGTTTTGAACCTGCATTCGGAGAAAGTTATTTCCAGGAGGTGCCGATGGTAAAAATAAGATCTTCCGTCTTAAACCCTGTCAGGATAACCGGCAAAGGAAATGAGTTCGAATTCGGCACCCCCGGCCAGCTAGCAATAATATCACCACAAACAACAGATGTTGTTAATGTTGAAAACTCCCCCGTGGTGTTTGCCGGATTCGGAATTGTCGCACCCGAATACGGGTGGAACGATTATGAAGGAATAGATGTGCGCGGGAAGACAGTTATTGTATTAATAAACGACCCTGGATTATATACAGGGGATACAACCCTTTTCAAAGGAAAGGAGATGACATATTACGGCCGCTGGACTTACAAATATGAAGAGGCGGCCAGGCAGGGTGCGGCAGGGATCCTGATAGTTCATGAAACCCTGGGTGCAGGGTATTCATATACGGTTCCCAGGAACAGCTCTGTAAATCCCAACCTGTTCCTCCGGTCTGATGGCTGTGATTCCACCTTATGCCTTTTCACAGGATGGATATCAGCCGGACCGGCTGATGAGATCTTCTCCTCACTGGGATTGAATGTTGGCGAACTGAGAAAAGAAGCATGCAAAAAGGGGTTCAGGGGATCTCCTCTCGATCTCAGGATATCGCTGAAAATCAATAATAAAATTGAGTACAACAACTCAAGGAACGTGGCAGGCATACTCAGGGGCTCCGAAAGGCCTGACGAAAGCATTGTGTATACAGCACACTGGGACCATTTCGGGATAGGGGAAACTGAGAACGGCGACTCAATATTCAACGGCGCTGTCGATAACGGAACTTCAATGGCATGGGAGCTGTCGATCGGAAAAGCATTTGCAGCCCTTAAGAAAAGACCCGCCCGAAGTATAGTGCTTCTCTTCCCCACAGCCGAGGAACAGGGACTTGCAGGTTCACTATTTTATACCAAGAACCCACCTCTGCCGATAGAAAAAACTGTTGCCTGCCTGAATAACGATCTCCTTCTGCCTATGGGAAGAATGAAGGATGTAATGATCACAGGATACGGGCAGTCGGAACTGGATGAATATGTGAAAAGGGCGGCAGGGGAACAGGACAGATACATTACAGGCGATCCCGATTCCCATACCGGGATGTATTTCAGATCAGATCATTTCTCCTTTGCAAAAAAAGGAGTTCCGTCCTTGTTTGTAAGGGGAAATACAGATAGCCGCGAATTCGGAAAAGAATGGGCCGCAGCAACAGTAAAAGATTATATTGACAACAAATATCACAGAACATCCGACAACTACGAACCTGAAAAATGGAATTTTGAAGGGATCAGGGAAGATGCACAACTGGCATTTACTATAGGCTATCAGCTTGCAACGTCAAATGCCTTCCCAAAATGGAATAGCTATTCAGAATTTTCCTTACTAAGGGAATGAATTGATAAAAGCGGCAAGAGCAAGATCTTGACCGCAAAGAGAGCAAAGGTTGCCGCAAAGAGAGCAAAGGATTTATCTTCAACATTTTATTATAACGTCATTTGTGTAATCTTTGCGCACTTTGCGGTTTATAATACACATTTGTTTTTTCTGTAACAAACTCCATTCTGACCAAACAGACTGGATTAAATCAGACCAGAAAATATCTTTTTGTTATTTTATTAACACTGTTATTATTTTAACAACAAATGTGTTATCTTTGCGGTGCCGGTAATAATCAGACTGGCTCATATAAAATAGCTTCTAACACAAGATGATGACAATCAGTGATATAGCTAACAAAGTAAAAGGAAGGATAGTCTGTTCGGAAGAAAAATCAGCAGCAGAAGTTGAATATGCATTTTCATCCGATCTGATGAGCGACGTATTGAAAGTTGAAAGGGAAAATGTCCTTCTTATTACAGGACTTGCAAATCTTCAGGCAATAAGGACATCGGAAATGTCGGAAATCAATTGTATAGTTTTTGCCAGGGACAAGAAAATTGGCAACGACATAATTGAACTGGCCAGGGAAAACGGGATAGTACTCATAGAAAGCCCATTCTCGGTATTCCGCATTTCTGGCGAATTGTATTCAGCGGGTATAAAGCCGCTTTTTTGATAATGCAGTACAGATATAAAATAGCTGGTGGTGATTTCTCAAATGCCGGATCTGTTGCAAGTTCCGTAAAGAAAATACTGCGCCAGCTCAATATCGGCCATTCTGTTTCAAAAAGGATAGTTATAGCGCTGTATGAGGGTGAGGTAAACATCGTGGCACATGCATATTCAGGGATTGCAGATGTTGAGATCGACAGCGAAAAAATAAGGATACTCCTTACCGACAAGGGTCCGGGGATCCCAGATATTCCAAAGGCAATGGAGGAGGGTTTTTCGACTGCATCGCCCCAGGTCAGGGAAATGGGATTCGGTGCCGGAATGGGACTGTCGAACATGAGGAAGAACAGCGATATCATGAATATCACAAGTGAAAACGGTAAAGGAACAGTGGTTGAGCTGATAAATTACTTTGGTACAGATGCCAGATAAAAATCAAAATACTGAATTCCATCACGCACTGAAAGTCGACGAGGATATTTGCACCGGCTGCACTCACTGCATGACAGTCTGTCCGACCAGGGCAATTCGTGTCAGCGCAGGTACTGCCAGTATTATAGCAAACAGATGTGTCGACTGCGGTGAATGTTACAGGGCCTGTCCGGTATCTGCCATCAGCGTTGAGCAAAACGATCTCGACATTATCTTCCGTTATCCCGTAAGGGTTATTCTTATTCCCGGAGTACTCATTGGCCAGCTCTCTCACAAGATTCCGGTATCGAGGATCTATGGCGCACTGGGGGACCTTGGCTTTACCCATGTTTACCAGGTCGAAAACACAGTCGACATGGTACTTGAAGCCTATTCGGAGTTTAAGGAGAAAAATGAGATACGCCCGCTTATCTCATCATTCTGCCCTGCTATAGTAAGGTTGATTCAGGTACGATTCCCTGGTCTGGTCGATAACATAATAAGAGTAAACCCGCCTATAGACATGTCGGCACTCTATTACCTTGAAAAGCTTAAATCGACAGGCATCCGCAAGGAAGATATAGGATTGTTCTATGCGACACCATGCGCTGCAAAAATAGCTGCCTTAAAAAGTCCGGTCGGAGAAACGGAATCTGTAGTTACAGGAGTTATCAACATGAATTTCCTCTATAATCTGATACAAAAATCTATTCAGAACTCCGAAGCTTCTTCTTCAATGCCTGTGACTGACGATCTTCTTAATTCGAGGGGCATCTTGTGGAGCCTTACCAGAGGTGAATCTGTTCATTCGTCGAAAAGAGCTCTTGCTGTTGATGGCATCAGAAATGTGACTGAACTGCTTGAAAATCTCGAAAATGACAGACTCGGTTATGTCGATTTTCTGGAGCTGAGAGCCTGCGACGAGGGATGTGCAGGCGGAATCCTGATGACTGGAAACAGGTTCCTCACTGTTGAAAGGCTGAGAAAAATGGCGGCCGACCTTTCTGAAAAGGACAGGGAGGAGCAGAAAAAGATAATGGATGGCTTTATAAATCTCAAGGAGCATAGTTTCCTCGGTAATATAGAACCGAGGAATATTGAAAAACTTGATGAGAACACCTCGCTTGCAATGAAAAAGATGAACAGGAAACGCAGGCTTATGTGCTTCCTTCCAGGCTTTGACTGTGCGGCATGCGGCGCCCCCGATTGCCAGACACTTGCTGAGGACATTGTACAGGGCCATGCAAAGATTTCCAACTGTATCTTCCTTCAGCAACAGATGGTCAACCAGAATCTGCTGAGCAGCGACTTAGCATACAGGATAACTGAAAAGATATGGGGGACAGACAGACTGGAAAAAAATTGTAATAAAATCGGTGCAGAAGATGAAAATAGCTGAAATTGTATCCTTACTCGACCTGACTGTAATTTCAGGAATCAACGGACTGAACAGGGAAATAACAGGCGGATATGTATCCGATCTGCTTAGTGATGTCATAGGTAATGCAAAGGAAGGCAACATCTGGATAACTCTTCAGACACACCAGAACATAATGGCTGTGGCTTCACTGAAGGATCTTTCGGCAGTGATAATTGTAAAAGGATCCCTGCCTGAAAACGATACTATAAGGAAAAGCAATGAGGAGAACATCCCGATATTGTCGACTGAGGCCGACACTTTCACAGTGGCCGGCATGTTGTACGAATTACTTGCGAAAAAATGAAAATCCACCGGGCCGACCTGCATATACATACCTTGCTCTCACCCTGTGGTGACCTGAGCATGAGCCCGGCAAATATAGTATCGGCCGCTGTTGAAAAACGACTGGCTATAATCGGAATTACCGATCACAACAGTACCAGGCAGTCAGATCTTGTAAAGAAAATTGCAGGTGAAAAAGGAATATTCGTGCTGCGGGGCGCCGAGGTTACAACGAGGGAAGAGGTTCACTGCCTTGCGTTCTTTGAAAATCACGATACGCTGAAGACATTCCAGGAATATCTCGATGCCCACCTTCCTGACTTCAGGAATGATCCGCTTATTTTTGGAGATCAGGTCGTTGTGGATGAAAATGAAGATATAATATATATTGAGGAAAAGCTTCTTGTTAATGCGACGACTGTCTCAATAGAAGAACTCGAAAAATATGTTCATGAAAATGACGGCATCTTCATCCCGGCCCATATCGACAGGATGAAAAACAGTATTTACAGTCAGCTGGGGTTCATCCCTGATGATCTGAATGCAGATGCCCTTGAAGTTTCGAGAAGGTCCACACCTGAAAAATTTGCCGGGATAAGACCCGAAATAAGACGGTTTAATATAGTAACAAATTCAGATGCACATATCCCGCAACAGATAGGGATGGTCTGGAACAACCTTCAGATTGAAAAAATTTCATTTGAAGAGATAAAAATGGCATTGTCGGGAATTGAAGGGAGAAAAATAGTTGCACAATGATGACACTTGCACTCAATATTCTTGATATTGCACAGAACTCAATAAGGGCGAAGGCTTCGGAAATATTTATTGGAATAACCGAATCATTGTCTGAAGATACCCTCGAAATAACGGTGAAGGACAACGGTTCGGGAATGTCTCCCGAGGTCCTGGAAAAAGTTGCAGATCCATTCTTCACTACAAGGACGACAAGAAAAACAGGATTGGGCCTGCCTCTGCTGAAATATCAGGCCGGACTTGCAGGCGGAAATATGGTCATAGATTCGGATGAAGGCAGCGGTACAACCGTCAGGGCTTCTTTTACACTCTCACATGTCGACAGGCAGCCTCTCGGGGATATTCCCGGAGTAATGACAATTCTCATGACTGCCAATCCGGAAATTGATTTCCTTTACAGTCACAAAACCGATGCCGGAGAATATTACTTTTCATCAAAAGAAGCTAAAGAATATCTTGGCATTGAGAATTTTACGGAAAGTGGCCTTGCTGCCGACATTAGGGAAATGATCGATCAGAATCTTAAAGAAATAGGAGTTACAGGGATGCAGGAATGAAATTATGTTAATAACTTGTATAAAGTTCCTGTGGTAGAATTTTTTGAATAAATTTAATAATAACATCAAGTATAATATACCAAAATTGAATTAACTAAACTATAAAAGCATGTCACAAATCAAATCACTCGCCGATCTCAAAAAGAAACGCGAGGAAATCAAGACAGGCCTGGATGTAAGAATCAAGGCAATTGATCCTGAGAAGCATGTTCAGGTGAAGGTTGCGATGGCTACCTGTGGTATTGCCGCAGGCGCCAAGCCTATCATGGAATTTTTCATGGAGCAACTCGACCGCAGGAACATACCGGGTATCGTAACACAGACAGGATGCATGGGGTACTGCTATGCTGAGCCCACTGTTGAAATCCAGCTTCCCGGCAAAGATCCGGTGGTTTTCGGTTATGTCGATCTCAAGAGAGCCGATCAGATAATCGAAAAGTACATAAAGGAAGGCGAACTGATCGACGGGATTATCCCGGTAAATTATGAAACAATAGATTCTAAAGAATAGGAGGTTAAAACATGTCAAGATACAGCATGCATCTTCTGGTATGCGGCGGCACAGGCTGCCATGCTTCTGAAAGCGATGCAATTGTCTGGAATTTAAGGGATGAACTTGAAGCAAAAGGTTTATCTGAAAAGGTTCAGGTGATACTTACCGGATGTTTCGGTTTCTGCGAGAAAGGACCTATAGTCAAGGTCATGCCTGATAATACATTCTATGTACAGGTAAAACCTGAAGATGCCCAGGAAATTGTTGAAGAACATATAATCAAGGGGAGAAAAGTCACAAGGCTTCTCTACCACGATCCTAAGACAAAAGAGGCCATTGGCGATTCAAAGCACATGGGCTTCTTTAAAAAACAGCTGAGGATAGTACTCAGAAACTGTGGTTTCATCAATCCGGAGAACATCGATGAATATATCGCGAGGGACGGATATATGGCGCTGGGCAAGGTCCTTACAGAAATGACTCCCCAGGATGTCATAAAGGAGATCAAGGATTCAGGCCAAAGAGGCCGCGGTGGTGCAGGTTTCCCGACAGGACTGAAATGGGAAATCGCAAGCAAAAACAAAAGTGATGAGAAATATGTGGTTTGCAATGCCGATGAAGGCGACCCGGGAGCATTCATGGACCGTTCGGTTCTTGAAGGTGATCCACACTCGGTGCTTGAAGCAATGGCAATATGCGGATACAGCATTGGTGCATCGAACGGCCTGATATATGTAAGGGCAGAATATCCCCTTGCAATACACAGGCTTAAGGTTGCAATCGGCCAGGCCAGGGAATACGGATTGCTTGGCAAAGATATACTTGGAACAGGATTCAATTTTGACATTCAGTTAAGATATGGCGCCGGCGCATTCGTATGCGGTGAAGAGACCGCCCTTATCCATTCAATGGAAGGCCTTCGTGGTGAACCTACAATCAAGCCGCCATTCCCGGCCGAAGCAGGATTCATGGGAAAACCGACCAATGTAAACAACGTCGAAACATTAGCTGCAATACCTATAATAATATTTAAGGGTGCAAACTGGTTCAACAAGATAGGGACCGAAAAGTCGAAGGGAACCAAAGTATTCGCTCTTGCAGGAAAGATTAATAACGTCGGGCTTATCGAGGTACCGATGGGAACTACCCTCAGGGAAGTCATTTTTGAGATAGGTGGCGGCATCAGA
>Ga0209099_1001915_pt1 | contig 19397 bp, 16 predicted proteins | sample AD_JPNHW2_MetaG_FD_184430 | JGI IMG/M metagenome (GOLD analysis project Ga0209099, IMG submission 184430) | Active sludge microbial communities of municipal wastewater-treating anaerobic digesters from Japan - AD_JPNHW2_MetaG (SPAdes) (version 2) | ecosystem: Engineered > Bioreactor > Anaerobic... | reverse complement strand
AGGTTTATATGCGACTTCAAGCCCGACGAGTTCTTTTTTTGTGGCGGCTTCAACAACAAGGTTGTTTCTTTCGTTAAGAAGCATAATCGAGCCTCTGTCGGTATAAAGCAACTCCAGAAGTTTGACGAGGGTCTCGTTTATAAAGCCCTGAAAACATTCATTCATTCTATAGGAAGCAGCAGTGTTTTCTCTAAACAGAGCCGTTTTTTTATAGTAATAGGTGTCTCTTAAAATATCCATTGTTTTAACTATCTGAGCCATAGATTCGGTCAGAAAATTAATGTTCGTATGAAAATATTTTTCAGGATACTTGACTGCTTTTATCCAGTTTGAATATTTTGAGTCTTTTTCAGAAACAACAATGACAGGAATAAAATTAAGGTCACATGAATTATGCAGCTCAATAAGTTCCAGAATTGAGGCATAGCTGTCTTCAACAATGAAAAAAAGAGATGCTCTGCGGTGCTCGCTGACAATATCATCAATATTTACAAAAGAATGTTTCCATCCTTGTGTTCCGGATATGAGAACAACTCGGTCTTCAAATTCTTTGTTTCTAATTGCGGTACAGATTTTAAGTTCTTTTCTCAAAATGACCTCACAAAAAAAGTTACCGTAAATTTTACATTCATATGCTGTTTCAATCAAGTTTTTATTGGGAAACTAATCAGTTCTTGCTTTATTAATGATTCAAAGAATTGTTTATAAGCTTTTGCATATTCTTTTTTTGTCTGCTCGCAAATTCCTATTCCTTCAACAATTTTTATATGGGCTGGGCATGGAGAGCAGAATTTAACAAGATCGCAATTATGACACTCAAGAAGATTGAATCTTTTAATAAGCAGGTCTTTTGCAAGTTTTAAAAGTTCCAAGGTGTTTCCTTCTTTATAAATTCCTGCTTTTTCAGGATATGAAATACAAGGTCGCACAGAAAAATCAGACCCGATACAGGCAACGGTTTCTCCTCCGCCGCATTGTTTAAAGCACAGATCATCAATATTTGTGATCTTCTGATTTTCATAACGATTTACAAATTCAAGAAAACGGAGATGACCTTCGAATGTCCCTTTGAATTTTTCGACCTGTTCTCTTTCATCAAGTGATGAGTGAATGTTAGGTGAGCAACTCCATGGAATGCCTGCTTTTTTCATAAGTTCATACAGTTCAGTCCATTTTTTCACACTTTTTAGAACAGGTGTCATGACGGAAACTTTAACACCATTTCTTTTCAACAGATGCACACTTTCCATTGACTTTGCCCAGCTTCCAATAATTCCGGTAATGTGATCGTGTTCATCAGGATCAGCTGAATATAAAGAGATCTCAACGGTACTGGGTTTGAGTTTTCTAAAGAACTCAACAATTTTATTAGTGATCAGGGTTCCGTTTGTTTTTATTGAGATGATATAACGGTTTTTCTGTGAAAGTTCGCAGATTTCTTTAAACTTTGGATGAAGCAAGGGCTCACCGCCGGTTATTGTGAGAAACATAAATCCGAGTTCGCCGAATTCAGCGAGCATTTTATCAAGCAGTTCAATATCGGTCAGAAATTCAGAGTTTCTTTTTTCAGGATGATAGCAGTGCCTGCATAATTCGTTGCATGAATTTGTGATCTCAAGAGAAAGGTGTCCGGGCTGTTCCATTATTTTATAGACCGCAATAAATTGGCAATTTCATCCGGTGAATCCTTTAGATTATGATGAATATTATAAAATGAAACAGATTCGATCAGTCTGTCTATCAACGAAAGATAATTAGGAAAAAGATGATTTTCTCCAGTTGTTGGCGGTGCGGCACAAGTCAGAAGTGTTTTCCAGATAAATCCTTTATCATCAAGCGACTCAAGGTAAGAATCCTTTTTCATCTCTTTAACCGGAAAAAAAACGGCGTTCAATATTCCTGTCACATTTTCGTTTATCAGATAATGATATCCCTGATTTTCCTCTTGTGTGAAATAGGTTGACACTTTTATCCCTTCATTGTAAAACTCCAGAATATTCATGTCGTCGTTGATCACTTCCATTTTCAGTGCAAGCTTTTGAGCAAGTGTCGATTTGCCCGTATCTGCTCTGCCTGCAAATACAAATGCCTTGCCATTATCAGTCAAAGCGCTGCAATGAACAATAAGACCCCTATTTGATGAATAAAGGGAGCGGAGAACCGATTCCCGTCGAGATTTTATAGCTGGATCCATTTACGCAGGTTTTTCGGTTTTGTCTGAAGGAATATTCATTCCCAGAGTACTGCATCCGTTTCTTTCGTCTACTGCTTCGGCATAAACGAGCTTTCTTTCCAAAGCTGTTTCTTGAATTATTTCCGGTTTCTGATAATTCTTTTCCATTATTATTCTCCATAATTAAGGATATAACAAGAGCCTTTATCGGTAGCATTATCACAATAAATTATACCGTAGTCAAGCATCAGCACTTTTAGATTTGTTGATATTGTGCTGATGAACGGGTCGAAAATGGACGGCATTACTGAAAGAGCGTCCAGATGAGTTTGATAAATCAGCAGCCCTCTATCTGATGCAGTTATCAGATCAGAAAAACCATCATTGTTCATATCAGCTGATTCAACAGAAACCGCTCTTGCAAAATTTGTATATGACGGCGGATATGTGTAGTTAACGGTACTTAAATTATTTACTACAATTGACGGCGTTGCAATGATACCGGAAGCACTTCCGTAATAAATATTGATTTTATCATTGTCAGCAACAACAAGGTCGGAGTATCCGTCATTATTAAAATCACCATGACCTATTCTTCTGCCGACAAGTGATTTCATGCCGGTAATGGTGTATGCCGTGATCGAGCCGCCTGAATTTCCGCCGTAAGCGATCAGAACTTTTGTGTCGGTAGAAAATGCAAAATCGATTTTTCCATCATTGTTTATATCTCCGACAGAATAAATTTCACCTCTTCCAAGACGGTCATTGTTTGTCCCGCCTTCAAAAGTTACATCGGGTACATTTCCATCAACGGGAGCTGATGAGCTGCAGCTTGTTCCTCTTCCGAAATAAATATAGACCTGACCTCTTGCTGTTCCTGATCCCGCAAGAGTCGGTGCCGAGACCGCAATGTCGTCACAGCCGTCACCGTTATAATCTCCGGTAGCCATCGACCGCATAGTCTGATAGCTGTTATCTTTTGCAGTAAATGTTGCTCCTTCTATTGGATTCAGCCCGGTTCCACTTCCATAATGGATAAACACTTCTCCATTGACATCGGTATAAGCAAAATCAAGGAATCCGTCGCCATTAAAATCGGCTTTGCTGCTTACTCCCTGTCCTAACGATTCATCCGGAAGTCCGGTCTTTTCAAAAAGCATTTCACCTTTTGTGAAGTAAATATAAATATTTCCAGCATAATCTTCGTTAATTCCGTCGCTGCTTTTATACCCATCGGAAATTACAAAATCATCAAGAGCGTCATTGTCAAGATCTCCCAGATTTCGTAAAACAACAAAATGCGATTTTGGATTGTTGTCTCTTATTTCATACCACTGAAGTTCCAGTTTCCCTTTATCTTCCTGAATGATGGAGCCTTTGTTTTTAACAAGCACCGTTCCATCTTCTGCATATACTGCATCAACTGCTCTGACTGCAAAACAATAGCTGTCACCGTTGAGATGAGTGTCTGACTCTCTGAAAAGAGGATCGGATGTTGCTTTTCCGTTATTGATCCTGTTAAGGTAGAAAGTATAGCTCATTTCACCAACCATCGGATCGGGAACAGGTCCTGCGATTGTTGTTATAGGTTTCTTTGCTGTCTCGAAATTCGTGTTGATCGAGCAGACACCATCATTGTAATCCTGATATCTTACATCATATTCATAAACTGCACCTGGGTTTGCACCGTAAGTAGAGTTGTTGCCCTGAATCGCAACCCAGTCGATCTTTACTTTGCCTTCTTTGCTGTAAGTGAGGACTTTCCCTGAAATATTGATAGCTGATGGTTTTACAAGCTCAAGATGAAGTTTAACCAGATATCTTGTAACAGCTCCTGATGGAGTTTCGGTCACTTTAAAAATAAGATTATAATTTTTCTGTCCGCTGGGGTTGGTATCGGCAACAGTCATGTTTTCAAAGCTGGCATAATAAATTCCACCGATGGAATCGTATTCTATGCTGGTCGATCCGTTTACGATTCCTGATGTTGCTTCTATCTCAACCGTTCCTTCTTCTGCGCCGGTAATTTCAAATTGTATTGAACTTGCAGGTTTAAAATTTAAAACTCCGCCGTATATTGAATCATCTTCATATCCGAATCCCAGTTCAGCAAGTTCAATAACATCGGTTAAAGGATTGTCGGTCAAATCAATTCTTTTGCAGACAGGCAGCGATGAGCAGACAGCAGGATTAAGCAGAATGAGACCCGGAGAGGTTTTATCTACTTTAATATAATAGGTTTCAACATTTTCATCTGATGTTGTGGAAACAATTCTTACAGTCAGAGTGTTGTAATCAAGCGAAGTGTCAAGAGCAATAGTGAATTCAGCAAAAGATTTTCCGCTTGCAGATGCAGTTACAGCTGATGATTCTGTTCCGCCGTTAAGAGAAATGTATGCTGTCGAGCCTGAAGGAGCATCTGTCCAGACTTCAATATCAGTGTTACAAATATTGCCGACACATTCTATGTCTTCCGGATTGAACCATGATGGCGATTCAAGGGTCGTGCCTTCAAGCGCATTTCCTTCGCCCTGGTCATAGCCGGTGCTTTTAAGAACATCAATAGAAGGAATAGCGGCACTGACATGAATATCAAAACCTCCTGACAGAGGTGTTGAAGACTGATTTAGATGTCCGTCTTTTATCAGGGAAGAAATTCTCCACCATCCTGAACCTATGGTTGCGCTTCTTGAAAAAGCGCCGTCAGCGATGACTGTTCCGGTCCACATTTTTGTGAATCTTGAACTATCGGTACTACCGCCTTGTGAAAGAACCGGAACTGCTGTAATTGCATAGGTGCTTGATGACTGCACATCTGCAACGCTCATCTGAAAAACGATCTGGAATCCCGGAACTCCGCCATCCATATCGGCATTAAAAACAGCTCCCTCGGAAACATTGGTGAAAGAAAGAACTGGAACGATAGTATCTACTTCATAAACTTCCGCAGGTCCGCCGCCGATTGTTTTTCTATTTCCCGCAAGGTCTTCAACTGTAACTTCAAAACGGTGTTTCGCGTACTCAAGATCGGGCAGATCGATATTTACAGAATTTGCTGAAATAACGGCTGATGATGAAATATTATTCTGATAAAGCTGGGTTCCGGCATAATTATATGCAGTGTGAATGACATCTTTATATGTGCCGAGTGTTTCACTTGAATTGATTTTCATTTCAATATTTGTGAATTTATCTGACCCGTTTATAGTTCCGAGCAGCGGGTCATCGGCGAACACAATCCATCTCCAGTTGGTTGAACTGCCTTTGGGAGAAACAAGAGTTAATTCAGGTTCGATGGAATCAACTGTTATGGGCGCAAGTGTTTTTGAAGTTATATTGCCAGAACAATCGGTTGCCTGAATTCTTATGGTGTGGCTGTATTCCCCGAGCGGAAGTTTTATGAAATCGGCTTCATCTGATATGCCGTTCAATGTGGATAGAGGTATAGAAGCTCCTGCACCGGAACCGTTATCTGTAAAAACTTTAACAGTTTTCTGATTGTCTGAACTATTTCCGGCATCGGACACCGATGCTGAAATGTCAGCCTGCATTCCGCCATCAGGATCTGTATTCAGATTATCATCTCTGTTTAATATCCGGTCAGTTCCATCAACTCCTGGAATATTTACAGCCCCGATAACGATTTTTGTCTTGTCAACGGTTATATTTCTGGTCGATTTAAGATAGAAATCACTTGTTGAATTAGTGTAATATCTTGTTCCGCTGAGCGTGTCATAAAAAGTTGCATAAAGTTTATAAGGGGTACACCTGTCAGGCAGCGACGGATTTATTGTTACATATTCCTGAGATTCACCAGCTATACCGACAGTATTTTTGCTTGCAACTGAAAGTCCGGTGTCAGCATCTATCAGATCAACAACTGTTTCCGGATCGGAGTTCCAAACATTAAAAACAAAAGCGGTAGTCGGAGTTCCGGAAATAAACTTATATCCATCTTCCGGAGATGCCCATGTAATTGTCGGTTCTATAGTGTTGACAATTACAACTTTATTCAGAGTTGCAACATTTCCTGAATTGTCTTCAACAGTTATTGTGAGCGGATTGTTTATTTTCGCGCCGTCCTGAAGTCCTAAAGTAAGAGTGTATTCTTTCGGTGAGGTTGCTGTAACATAGAGAGCGGTGTATCCGGGAGGTGTTTTGAAACCTGTTACATTTATCGGTTTTCCGATATCGCTTCCCGAAATTTTGACTTTGATGTTAATTGCATAAATGTTTGGATCGCCTGGATAAATGTCGGCTGCTTTTGTTACAACGATTTTTCCGTTAGTATCAGGTTCAGGAGATATCCATTCAATTGCTGGACCGGCTAGGTCTACAAGCCATGTGTGTGATATTGATGAAGTGTTTCCAGCCTGATCGGTAGCTCTTATCTCAAAAGTATATGTCTGTTCAGTTCCGGCAACGCCGAAAGTGTTTGTCGGGTATATTTTAGGTGAAGTGCAGGCAATCCATGTTGAAGATGTGGAAAGTTTACATTCAAAAGTAACTATTTCATTTGCCGAGAAAGCAAAAGTCGCTCCCGTCTGAAAAGTAGGATTTTCCGGAGCGTTTGAAATGGTGATAACCGGATCGGTTGTATCTACTGTCCAGCTGAAACTGTTTTCAGCAGAATCACCCCCGAAAGAGGCTTTGACAGTAAAAGTATGTTCTCCGTCTTCAAGACCTGTATAATTTTTGGGAGATGTACAAATTTCGTAATTTCCTAAGTCAAGCTTACATTCAAAAGCCGCCGCTTTATTTGAGGTGAATTCAAATTCCGCATCTGTTGCACCGGTTATCATGTCAGGTGTGGCAGTTATCTGAACTCCGAGAGCTGCAGGATCAATCTCCCAAGTGTAATCATTTAAAAACTCATCAGAGATATCGGTTACAGGAATAGATTCATTTCCGGCGGTATCTGTTGCGGCTACTATAAATCTGTGAGAACCTCCTGAAAGACTTGAATAGCTGTAATTTCCTGCGGAACAGTCAACCGGATTTCCATCAAGAGTACACACAATAACGCAAGGTTCAGTTTCGCCGGTACACTCAAAAGTGAATGATCCGGAATCAAAAGGTGAATTTTCAGCCGGTTTTGAACCGAATTTTATTTTCGGAAGCACAGTGTCAACAGCCCATCCATATGTTGCAGGAGTGTTTTCTTCAACTCCGTAAAGAGCTGTAGCTTTGACTTCAAAAACATAAGAACCGTCAGTAAGCAATGAATATGTTTGATTTTTTGAACTGCAGTCGGTCCAGTCTATCTGAACGGAACCATCTTTCATAAGTCTACAGCTGAATGTCGATTCAACGGTAGCTTCAAATGTGAAAACAATCGCAGTACTGTTCGTTACGGAGTCTGACGGCGTTTTTCCGGTAATTGTTGTAACAGGAGCTTCGGTTCCGATTACCCATACATGTTCTGCCGGTGAAGGGTCTATATTTCCTGTAGCATCTTCTGCTCTGACAAGGAATCTGTAGTTTCCGTTTTCTAAACCGTAATAGTCCCTTTTTCCGTTATTACACTGTTCCCATGTTCCATCATCAGGAATTAGGGGCGAACCCTCTTTTTCAAGTCTGCACTGGAATGTAGATCCTGATTTTGAAGATTCAAAAGTGAACAACGCAAAATCGTTTGCTGATCCTGAGCCGGGATTTGAAATAATGGTCGTTTCAGGTGCAACAGTATCTACCGACCAGTTAAAAACTGTCTGATTTCCAACATTTCCGGCTATGTCTTGAGCTCTTGCTTTAAAAACATGATTACCGTTTGCAAGACCTGTTACGGTCCTTGAATCAGTGGTACTGTAAGTGTGGTTAATTTCAGCATCAAGCCAGCTGTTGTATTCACAATTTGCTTCCGAACATGCAAAATTGAATGTCATATCAGCAGCGCTTGTCGTCTCTCCGTTATTCAGAAGAAGATCATTTGTGAGTGTAACGACAGGAGGAATCGTGTCAACTCTGACAGTTATGCTGTTCTGCCCGGCAGATATCCCGTCAACATAAGCATTTGCATTTAAAACAATTCCGGAGTCAGTGTCTGCAAGACTGAGATCAAATTCAGCCGTATTGTCATTGCTGACAACTTTTGTAATAATTTCACCATCTCCGACTTTAAGTGATATTTCATCAATTCCGGAATTTTCATCGACTTGAAGAATTGCCGTACACTGAAGTCCTTCCGTTTCTGATTCCATATCCGCACTATGATTAAGCCACAGCCCGTCAATTATTTGTGTGCCTTCTCTGCCGCAAATATGCATGAATTTGAGTCCTGTGTCAATGCTGACTGTAAAAGGAGTGCTTGATTCACTCGAATTTCCTGCTCCGTCTACAGCAATGACAGAAAGCATCATCGTCGGAGATGTCTGAGAAAAGGAATGATCAGCCTCAAAAATCCCTTCTGACACGCTCTGTTCAGAAATAATAACATCTTCTACTTTTACATATACTGTCACTGGAGAAGTTATATCATCTGAAGCATTACCAGTGATTTTTATCTGAAGTCCCGGGGTATCAGCATCAATATCATCAGACATGTTCAGTGTCTGTCCGGCTTGCGGATAAGTAGTTTCAACAAGGGGAGCATCAAGATCTACAATTATGCCTGAAAAAGATGCTGATCCGCTCAGACCTTTAGCCCCGTCTTCAACTAAAATAAAAACCTTCCGTTTGTCATTCGGATTTTTGCTTTTTTGTAAAGTGATCCTTTCTTGTGCAGAATTTGAAGCTGTATAGAAAGAATTGTCAGGAGTAATTCCTTCGCCGGGTTCTTTATCTATGTAGATCGACACTTTGCTGCCGCTGCCGCATCCAGCTATATCGCTTATTGCAAGGTCATACTGCAATCCGCTGAGGTTTGTATTTTCATCATTCTGAATTCCGAATATCTGATCATTTTCAAGATTTACAATGAATCCGCAATGCTGATCTGAATCAACGGAAAAATCTATATTGCGGCTGTATTTTCCAGACGAAACGGACATTCTTATATTGGCAAATGCCGGAATGTCGACTACATTAAATTCGGCGTTACCCTTTTCATCAACAACAGCTTCAGCAATAACTTCTTCCTTATATTCCGGAATAAAGATTTTTATTGCATCGCCTTGTTCCAGTCCTGTAGATGACGCTGATATTGAAAGCTGTATTCCGTTTGATGTTATCTTGTCAAAATCATCCTCATCAACGATGATCGCATTGTCAAGAAGTGTTCTGAACTCACTGTTTCCGGTTTTCAGGTAATAAAGATCAATGCTTATATTTTTTGAGTTCAAAGTAACTTCAGTTGTTTTTGCAGGGTTTTGAGCCAGATATGCTGCAACTTTTACTTCTCCGAAAGGAATTTTTACCAGACTGAATAAAGTGCGGTCCTTTATTATACTGCCGAAATAGAGAACAGGAACTTCACCTTTTGCTGTAACAGAAAGTATGATCGAAGTCCCATCATTGATAATTTTTCCGGAATCATTGATCTTTACAGGAATGTCGATCTGAATGCCGTCTTTAGATCTGTCAACATCATCAGCTGTTGTAACAAGCTGTCCATCATTAAGATTCTCAAATGCAATAGTATAATCATCAGTTTTGAAATTGATGCATTCACTGTTATTTCCGCAAAATGAACCTTCATTGCACTGAGTGTCTGCAGAGCATGTCTTTTTTGAAGAACATCCGGCAAAAATGAGCAGCAGGATGATCGCAAGAGCAATTTGGTTAATGATATTCGATTTGCTATACATAATTCCTCCCGAAATATTATTCAGCCATTAATTAATTCGATCAGGTCTTTGTCAAAAAAAGCCTTGACAATTTCAACGACATCTTGTTTTAATTCTTCAAAAGATGGTGATCCGGCATCTTTCCCATGAGAAAGATAAAAACAGTCAGTAATTTGTTTTAAACTGTTTCCGCCGTCTATTATTTCCCATATTTCAGCTGCTGAAGAATTTATGGAAATCATTTTATCGGTTACAGGTGATACAATTGTAACAGAACCGTCAGAAAGTTTTCTGAAAGCAACTTCATCTCTGATTCTAAAAATGGATTTCTCAGTAATCAAAATCTTCCCCATACATTTGTACTTTAATCAACACAAAATAATACACTTGTTACACTATATATCAACAAAATAATTAGAGAAGACCCGAAAATGCGCAAAAAAGTCAGCTGATTCAGTCGCTTGGCCTATTTTCTTTAAAAAAAATTGATTTTTATATTTTTTGTGGCATTCTCCAGCAAAAAAAGATGATTGAAATATGAAAAAAAGATTAAATTTATAAAATTTTCAAGTTCGAAAAAATATAGAATTGAAAAATATTAGATTTTGAAACAACTGATTTCCTTATTTTTCAATTTTATTCTGCAAAAAACAAAAAACATTCAACGGATAAGGTGTTGAAATTGCTAAATATTGTAGCGGGGTGAAAAAAAATTTGCATTTTAATTAAAAGTGCAAAATACTATAGAAGCTTTTTGGTAAAGACGGGCGTTTTTTTATTTAGAGAAAAAAAGGGGGATGAAATGAAAAAAGAGATGCGTGCGATCGAAGATGAGGTCCCACTCGTCGTCGGTCTTGGTGCAGCAAGACCGCTAAATTATTTTCACACAAAACAGTGTTCAGCTGTTTCGCTTTTTCAGAGAAAGTTTTTTCCCGATTCAAATCCGGCGGACTGGAGCAATTGGAAATGGCAGATACAGAACAGTATCACAAGCATTGAAACTTTATCTGAAATGTTTTCTCTAACTGAAAAAGAAAAGACCGCTCTTCAAAGCAGACATGTTTCGCTTCCATTCAGAATAACCCCATACTATGCTTCTATTCTTTACGGTAAAGAAGACGGCTATGCATTAAGAAAAACTATGATCCCTGTTTCAGATGAATTGGAAACCGGGTTCGGAGAAAGTGGAGATCCTTTATGTGAGGAGCACATGTCTCCTGTTCCTAATGTTGTTCACCGATATCCTGACAGAGTTCTTTTTCTGGCGACTGAATTTTGCAGCGCTTACTGTCGCTATTGTACAAGACACAGAGTTGTCGGTAATAAGAATGAGCTTCATCGCTTCAGTTCAAAATCCTGGGAAAAAGGGATAGACTATATTGCAAGTCATCCAGAGATTAGAGATGTTCTTATTTCCGGTGGCGATCCGCTTACAATGCCTGATGCAAGAATTGATTATCTTCTTTCAAGACTTAGAGCCATTCCTCATATTGAAATAATACGACTCGGCACAAAGGTTCCGGCCGTTCTTCCTCAAAGAATAACTCCGAAGCTTGTAAGAATGTTGAAAAAGTATCATCCTCTTTTTATCAGCATTCATTTTACTCATCCCGATGAAATTACTCTTGAGTCATCTGTAGCATGCAGAATGCTTGCCGATGCCGGTATTCCTCTCGGCAGTCAGACCGTTCTGCTTAAAGGTGTCAATGATGATTCAAAAGTTCTTACAGATCTTTATCACCGACTTTTAATGATAAGGGTCAGACCTTATTATCTTTATCAATGTGATCCGGTGCAGGGTTCATCACATTTCAGGACAAGTGTCAGCGACGGTTTGGAAATAATAAGACAGATTCGTGGTTTTACCAGCGGATATGCAGTTCCGGCTTATGTCATTGATGCTCCTGGCGGTGGGGGTAAAATTCCTCTTCTCCCCGATTATTATCAGGGCAGGGATGATAATTATGTGTACTTGAAGAATTTTGAAGGTAATAAATACCGCTACCCCGATCCTGTAACGCCATCTGTCTGATAAAATTTCTTTTTGCGGAGAAAAAATGAAAGTTGGTTTCACATATGATTTCAAGGATGATTATCTCGCAATGGGATTCAGTCTGGTCGATGTTGCTGAATTTGATACTGTGGAAACGATAGAAGGAATTGAAAATTCTCTAAAAAAGCTCGGATTCGAAGTAGACAGGATCGGTAATGTCAGATCTCTGGCAAAACGCCTTGTTTCGGGCGAGAAATGGGATCTGGTTTTTAACATTGCAGAAGGAGTTTCGGGAATAGGAAGAGAATCTCAGATACCGGCCTTGCTCGATGCATACAGTATACCTTATGTTTTTTCCGATCCGATGGTTCTTTCAATGACGCTGCATAAAGGAATGGCAAAAAGAATTGTAAGAGACGGTGGTATAAAAACGCCGGCATTTAATATTGTGTACGATGTTGAAGATATTAATAAAACAGCAATTCCTTATCCTCTTTTTGCGAAACCTCTTTCTGAAGGAACCGGAAAAGGTATCGGTGCTCTTTCAATGATTAACAGTAAGGAAGATTTAGAAAAATCGTGTCTTCACCTTCTCAGGGAACATAAACAGCCGGTTCTTGTTGAAAAATTTTTACCGGGAAGAGAATTTACTGTCGGAATTACCGGTACAGGTTCAGATGCAAAAGTTGTGGGAGTTATTGAGATCAACTTTCTTCCTCAGGCCGAAAGTGTAGCTTATGGTCTGGTAAATAAGAAAAATTACGAAAAACTGATGAAATACACTGTTCCTGAAAAGAATTCGTATGACAAATGTTGCGAAACCGCTCTGAAAGCATGGCGCATACTTGAGTGTCGTGACGGAGGAAGAATAGATTTGAGAAACAATGAATTCGGAGAACCTGAATTTATTGAAGTTAATCCGCTTGCTGGACTTAACCCTATTGATTCTGATCTTCCTATCCTGTCCAGAATGAACGGGCTGGATTATGACAGTCTGATCAAACAGATCATGGATTCTGCAATAAAAAGGATATTCAATGGAAAAACCTGAAATTTTAATAGTTCATCAATGTGTTCCAGATGATGCGTTACCTGACGAAAAAGATGTTCTTGTACAGGCCGGAGAGATCTCAAAATCACTTATAAATCTTGGCTACAATGTTCGCACTGTTTCAGTTGATATTACCTTTTCATTTATTTCAGAATTTATTGAAAAACGGCCTTATGCAGTATTTAATCTTGTTGAAACATTCAATGGAAATGCAGTTAATGCCCATCTGGTGCCATTAATGCTGGAACAGTTTAAGATTCCTGTGACAGGGAATTCATCCTCCGCTATTTTTTTAACGACAAACAAAGTGCTTACAAAGGATATTCTTCTTGCCAACAATATTCCGACTGCTAACTGGCATACGAAAAAAAGAGGAGAATCTTTTCAAAAAGATTTTTATATTTTTAAGCCTGTCTCGGAAGATGCTTCTATCGGAATAACGAATGAAAATCTGAAACATGTTGAAAATGTAGATGATGCAGACAGGACAATCGAACAGTTTGAACATAAATACAAGATTCCTTTTTTCTGTGAAAAATTTATTGATGGAAGAGAATTTAATGTTTCGGTTGTTGGAAACAATGGCAATGCGAGAGTGCTTTTTCCGGCAGAAATGATTTTTTTTCAGGATGGTCACGAAAATAAAATTCTGTGTTATGACTCTAAATGGAACGAAGAATCTGAAAAATATGATACAAGCCGGCGGACTTTTGATCTTGGTGACGAAGACAGAAAATTAATAAAAAAACTTAAAACGATATGTGAAAGATGCTGGAAGATATTTAATCTTTCGGGTTATGTGAGAGTAGATTTCAGGGTTGATAAAAAAAACAATCCTTATGTTCTGGAAATCAACGCCAATCCATGTCTCTCTCCTGATAGCGGTCTTTTTGCCGCTGCACAAAATGAAGGTTTGTCATACAAGGAATTAATTAATATTATTTTAGTGGAGGCTGAAAATGAAAATAAGAGAAAAAATAGTTCAGACTGATTTGAAATATATAAGGGAAATCCTTGAATCAACTGAATTCTTTTATGATTTTGAAGTTGTAACAGCTGTGGAACTTGGAGAAGAAACACTGGCGAAAGGGGCCGCATCAGGTTATCAGTTTGTTTTTCTCGAAGATGAGGATTATAAACCTTATGCATTCGGGATATACGGTGAAATAGCATGCACAAAACAGAGATATGACCTCTATTGGCTCGGAGTTCTCCAGTCATTGAGAGGAAAAGGAATAGGAAGTGTTTTGATGAAAACTTGTGAAGATGCAATTGCAAAACAGGGCGGAAAGATTGTTTATATCGAAACTTCAGCCAGAGATCAGTATCTTCCGACAAGAGAATTTTATGTTAAAAGAGATTATTTTATAGAAGCAGTATTAAAAGATTTCTATGATGACGGTGACGGCAAGGTCATTTATTCAAAAAGAGTCGGATAAATAGTTAAGCCTTTAATCCGTCAAGCAATCCAAGTTTCTGAAAATGTTCGATAACTTCACTTACAGGCAATCCTATCACATTTGAATATGATCCGTTAATAGATCTTACCATGAATGAGCCGATTCCCTGAACTGCATAGGCTCCGGCTTTGTCATAAGGTTCGTCAGTTTCGCAATAATCAAAAATTTCTTTGTTGGAAAGTTTTTTAAATGTTACATCGCTTCTGACATGGAAAGTGTCGACTTTATTATTATAAAAAACAGATACACCGGTGAATACCTGATGAGTTTGTCCGCTTAGCATTTTCATCATATTTGAGGCATTTTCTTTATCAACAGGTTTACCGAGAATGGCTCCGTTAAGAACTACAATAGTGTCAGCACTGATAAGCGGATTGTTGTAATCGGTTGTTTTAATTACTGAATCTCCTTTCTGAAATGCCAGAGATTTGACAATCTCTTCAGGAGTCAACCCAGATTCAATAATTTCTTCAATCTGAGGTTTTATGACCTTAAGAGGAAAGCCGAAACATGAAAGAAGTTCAAATCTTCTTGGTGATGCTGAAGCAAGTATCAGATATTCCATTTAATTCTCCAAAAAAAACAACTTAATATGCATTTTAGTTTTAAAAGAGTCAAGAATTTGAAAATTTGATGGAAGTTAGTTTGACAGTTCACAAAACCTGCATAAAATCGCAGTGTTTTTTGATGTTTTAAGAGGGTGTATTGAAATTTAATTTATTTTTGACGGTTTTTTTCTTTTTATTGCTGTTTATTTTGATTTCATGTTCATCATCTCCTTCTTCTCGGAGATCTTCTGAGAATGAGGGCAGTCCTGAAATAGGTGTTGCTGAGATGACAGGAGGAGAAAGAGTTGCGGTAAGGGGATATTCAAAGGATTCCGAATTGAATAAAAAAATGCAGATGATAGATCTTGAAATCATAGACTGCTATAAACAGTTTGTTCCTATTGGAAAAGTGTCTGAAAACACGATAAATTTTGAGCTTGTGGTTGATATATCGGGTTTTATTGAAAAGACCAGAATAAACGGGAACAATCCTGATTCACAGAAGATCGGTAACTGCATATCAAAAGATCTGGACACGCTTTCCTTCAGACCCGGAGAGGAAAGAGAAATTAGTTACAGATTGGTTTTTAAGCCGATTGAAAAAAGCAAGAATGTGAAAAGCAATGACCCTAGATCCAAAATGATAATGTCTCTTTCTGATATGAAAAAATTCAAAAAATGTTATGAAGACCAAATTGCTTCAACTCCCGGAATAGGCGGCAATTTTTCTATCAGATTTATTGTCGATGAAGAAGGAAATGTTAAAGATATAAAGATAACGGCCAGCACTTTTTCAAATAACACGGTTCCTCTATGTGTTGTTAAAAAACTGGCTGATACGATATTTCCTGAAAGTGAATCTGAAGACAATGTGGAAGTGAATTTTAAGTTCAAATCGAATGCTCCGGTAAAAATGAGAAAATCCATGGATATTGATATGTGACCGGACCCGTGATTCATAAATTCCTTTACAAATCGCACTCCTATTTTATAATAAGCAAGTAAATTATATTATTTTGGAGGTTGCCGATGCTTAAATTTTCAAGAAGATGTTCAAGATGTGGCGTTGTTGAAGTTGCTGAAAAATGTTATGAAAGGCATTTTATAAGTTCGTTCAACGAAGTTCTGTGTGATAACTGTGTTGAAGGTCTGCTCGAAAAGGGTCAGATTACAGAAGTGAAGGATGAAGACGGAAATGTTGCCTACAAGCAGAATCTTGAAAATATATATAAAAGAATTCTGGAGCTTGAAGCCGAAAACGAGAAGCTTGAATCAACCATTTATCAGAACAAAAGAATGCTCAGAAGACTTGAAAGGATCAAAGATTTTGTTGAAATGAATGTAACTGACAGAGATTAATAGATAAATTTTGTTCTGTTTCTTAATATAATCTAAAATATGCCGCTTGACAGAGTTGTTTAATCGTGTATATTCCAGCCCCGTAAAGAGGTTGTTTTATCATGGAGTGGCGATATGCTTTTTAAAGGAAAGGAAAGGTTCTTTACAGACAGACTTTTTTCGTGGAGATGGTTCAGGTCTTATCTGCTGATAGTAATTGGATCCATAATTATGGCAGCTGGTTATTCTTTTTTTGCAGACCCTCACAGAATAGTTCCCGGCGGAGTTTACGGTACGGCTATTGTTATTCATCATGTTTTCGGATTTCCGACCGGAACTGTCGGTCTTGTATTTAATATTCCGCTGTTTATAGCAGGTATTCTTATTTTAGGTCCGAGATTTGGAGTCAAAACATTTGCGGGAACCATCCTAACTTCGGGATTTATTGATCTTTTCAACAGTCTTAATTGGGGCTCACCGACGGATGACATGATTATTGCAAGTATTGTGAGCGGGCTTTTGATAGGCAGCGGATTGGCACTGATTTTTAAAGCCAAAGCGACTACCGGAGGAAGCGATATTATTGCTCAGATAGCGCACAAATATACTAAAATTTCTGTAGGACAGCTTCTTATTTTAATAGATTCTTTAATAGTGACTGTCGGAGTAATAGCATTTAAAGATTTTTCTTTGGCGATCTATGCACTTATAACAATTTATATTACCGGTAAGGTGCTTGATGCAATTCTGCTTGGCGGGAATAACAGAAAAGCTGTTTTTGTAATTTCAGATAAACATGAGGAGATCCGGGAGTTTATACTTAGAAGATTAAGTCGCGGCGGAACTTATTTTTACGGACAGGGGATGTTTAAACAGGATGAAAAGAAAGTTATTTATACAGCTTTGAGTAGAAGAGAGCTTGCTGCTTTGCAAGATTTTGTGAAAGATGTCGACTCAGAAGCTTTTATTTCGGTTTTTGATACAAATCAGATCTATGGCAGAGGGTTTCTTCCCATTGAGGAGAATTAGGTCTGCTAAATTAATTGATAACAATCCAGAGTGTGGATATAATCACCTGTTGAATTTTTTTTCAGAGGTGTCCTTATGAGAAATCTAGTACTTAAAATGGTTCAGGAAGGTGTTTTGTCTTCAGAAAATGCCAACAGAATGCTTGCAATGAAAAAAGGGGTTGACCCGTTGTGGCGGGCTCTTCAAAAAGGGATGATCGATGAGAAAAAACTCGCAAAATTCTATGAAAAGGACGGCTATCCGGTGATTTACGATGAAGGACGCGGTCCGATGTCCGATGATTTTTTTACAAGGTTTTTCACACCCGATGTAATTGCAAGGCATCTTGCGGTTCCAATTTCATTTAAAAAGGAAAGCAGGGATATTATTGTGGGTTTCGTCAATGCGGCACTTATTCCTAATATAAAAGAAAGTATTCTGAAAATATTTCCTGAATTCAATACTACTTTTTTTCATATTCCATATTCTATCTTTAAGAAAATAGTAGCAAAACATTTTCTTTTTGACATTGATAAATTTACATCCGTCGTGTCACAGATGGAAGTTAGTGGAGAACTTTTCGGAGACAAGTCAGCTACAGCTTCTATTGCAAAAAAGAAATTGGCTGAGGTTGTTGAACAGGTTTTTATGCTTGAAGTTGAAGAAGACGGCTCTGTTGTTTTTAAAGAGGAATCAATGACAAGCAGATTCCCGCTCAAATCACTTCCAATGTTCAAGGATTGTTTTCAAAGGGGGTATATGGAGATCGTTCCCGGAGACAACATAAACTCTCTCAGTCATACTGAAAAAATACTTCTTTTTACTAATATCGGAATAAAAAAAGACGACAGGGTCATCATTATTGCTGCAAACGAAGATAAAAAAAGCTTTTTCCTGCTTTTAAATCCTAAAGTTCCCAGAGATCAGATTGAATATATTATAAAATAGAGGTTGTTGTGATCGTTTTAATTAGTGGAAAGGCAAAAGAAATAAGATCTGAAAATATATCACAATTACTTAATGAACTGTGTGTTGAACTAAAGAATATCGCAGTTGTAAAAAATGGAAGGATAGTACCTAAAAGTAAATGGAACCGTGAAATGATATATGAAAATGATGCGATTGATTTTTTTTCACCTGTAAGTGGCGGGTAGACTATTTTTTCTTTTCTTTTTCAGCTTTTTCCGGTCTTGGCCATCCTACAAATTCTTCGGTATCAGGATCCATAAGTTCTGGAAATTTTGTTGTGAAAGTATCTTTCCATTCTTTAAGCGGAAATCTTCCTTCTTTAACAAACATGGTGATATACATCAGTCTGTCATTAGGGCTTATAACCTGATATCTTTGAACGAGTTTATCCAAAAGTCCGAGAAGAAGTCCGTCACTAAGTTTCTTTGCTCCGGCATCAACACATTTTTCAGCAGCTTTTTTAATCAGGCTGTCAACTGTTTCATGATTGATGTTTTCCACCTTTTTAATATTTATCATGGCTTCTATCCAGCCATCATAATTATCGGATTTCTCAGCTTTTTCCCAATACTTTTTATAGAGATCTTCTGCAAGTTTCTCATCACACTGTCTTGAAAGGTCAACAAGTGACTGATCATTAGGATAAAGACCTCTTAATGTTACAAGCTCAAGTTTCGCTTTGGAATACTCACCTTTTGCAACAAGCTCCGCTACCAGCTGTTTCCTGTCAATAGGCTGTTCTTTTGAACATGAAAAAAAAGCCGTTGTTGATAAAAGTGAAATAATAATTAATAAAAAGACTGATTTTCTCATAAATGCCTCCGAAAAGTTAATCCTCAAAGTTACATATTAACAAAGTTAAAGGAATCAGCACAAAAAGTCAAAAAAAAAGGGGAGCCGGAGCTCCCCAATAAAAATATTGGCAAAATAATTACATTTCAGCGCCGGCTGAAAGCATCAATGTTGTGAATCCATAATCATATTCACTAGGAGTTGAGCCTTTTGAACCGACGATCTTTCTTTCAGGCTGTATAAGGAATGTAACACCTGCGTAACTGTGAACACCTTTCATTTCCTTTACAAAGAAATTAGCGGTTGCACCGATCCTGAAAATATTTGATGCTGATTTGTAT
>Ga0209099_1001914_pt1 | contig 19416 bp, 23 predicted proteins | sample AD_JPNHW2_MetaG_FD_184430 | JGI IMG/M metagenome (GOLD analysis project Ga0209099, IMG submission 184430) | Active sludge microbial communities of municipal wastewater-treating anaerobic digesters from Japan - AD_JPNHW2_MetaG (SPAdes) (version 2) | ecosystem: Engineered > Bioreactor > Anaerobic... | reverse complement strand
CGGTCGCATCATGGATGGCACCGGCCCGCATGCCATTGCCCGTCGAGAGCGTGACCTCATGTTCTTTCAGGATCTCAAGCAGGTAATCGAACTCCGCGTAGAGCGGGTTCTCCTTCTCGTTGTGGAGCATCCACGCGGTCATGAATGCCCCGCCCCGGGAGACCAGCCCTGCATGCCGGCCCTGGTTGCGGAGGCGTTTCACCGTCTCCCAGTTGATCCCCGTGTGGATCGCCATGAAGTTCGTACCGAGTTTTGCCTGTTCTGCCGTGATCCGGAAGAGGTCGTCCTCTTTCATGTGGATAACGGCGCCGTCTTTTCGTACCGCCTCGATAAACGCCTGGTACAACGGGACGCTGCCAACTGAAAGAGTGGTGTTTGCGATCACCTGTTTCCGGATCTCGGCAAAATCGCCGCCGGTCGAGAGCTCCATGAGGGTATCGGCGCCCGCACGCTCGGCCTGTTTTGCTTTCTCGATCTCCTCGGGGATATTGACAATATCGGTGGAAGTCCCGATGGATGCATTCACTTTCGTGCGGAGACCCTCGCCGATACCGCAGATCTTGACGTTACGGTACGGGGAAACCGGGATGACGATGTGACCCTCGGCTACACCGCGCCGGACAAAGTCCTCGGTGACACCTTCCTGTGCCGCAACCTGTTTCATCTCAACTGTGACGATGCCGCGCCTGGCATCAGCAAGAATACTCATGCCTATTGGGTTTCCCAAAAGAACAGATAAAGGCTCGTTTTTGGATTTTCTCACGAAATTTTGGTTGTTTACCAGACAAGTACAGTTGCTTCCAGATCTTTGGTCCTCAACGCTTGTGGAATGCACATGAACGGCTGTTCGCTTTCGGGACTGGGAACGTGAAAAAACCAGGCTACCCGTTTCAGGTCATCGAAAGCGGCATACGGGGGCACTACGGTGTCTTCAGATCTGCTCATTGTCACGGATGTGCTGAGGGGGTGCCTCCACTTTCCTGAGCAGCGCCGTATGGCTCCGGAACACGAACGGGGTACCGGCCCTGCGGAACCCGGCCGCTGCTGCCATCGCAAGCGTTGTCTCGAACTCATCGGGGGGCACCTCGTGCTTCGGCTCGGCAATGAGGAACGTCCCGCCCGGGCCAAGGAGGGAAAATACCTCCTGCATCAGTCGGGCTGCATCGGGGACTTCATGGATGACACAGCACCCGAATGCAACATCGATATGCTGCGGATATTCGAGCGCCAGCGAGTGCGGTTCGGCCTTGTGGAACCGGATGCGGGCCTGAAGATCTTCCTTCATGGCCTTTTCCTTAAGGATCGCGAGCATCCCCTCCTGGAGATCCACAGCGATCACCCGGCCGTTTTCCCCGACCCGCCGCGCAAGGGGCAGGGTAAACAGGCCCGTCCCGCACCCGATATCAAGGACTGTATTTCCCGGGTGGACATACCGGTGCACCAGACGGCCCGGCTGGTACTTCAGATGTCTCCACCACCCGTCAAGGTAACTGGCGCGGGAGACCGGGAAAACTTCGTGATTGCCGCTCATTGCATCATCTCCGGATTTCACCGGTCCACGTATTCCAGCCGGAGTCCCACACCGGTTTCCTGGAGAGGTGCCACCTGCGCAAGGGCAACCTTTGCCGCAAGTGACGTGCAGTGGCAGGCATGAAGAGCGGCAGGCTGCAGGTCTTTGAGGTATGCCAGCGTCCCGTCAAGCTGCGGGCCGGCCGAGCGCAGATGGAGCCCTCCGATGATATCATGTATGCGGGTCTCTCCGCAAATCTTCTTTGCATATTCCACGGTGTTGCAAATCCCGGCGTGGGCGCATCCCGTGATCACCACGAGCCCGTCGCGGCTGCGGAATGCAAGCGAAGTATCATCGAGAATCTGGTCATCCTGCAGGCTCTTGTCCGGCAACATGATGCGGCGGGGGCCGGGCAGGACTCTCTCAAAGGGAAACGACCGTTCAATCCCGCCAAGGAAGAAGAAGTTGGGCGTGAGGCTGACCGGCCCTGCTGACAGTTCGAGCGGTACGAACCGCTGTACCTCATCAGCAGTGAGGACAGCCCCGATGTCAGCGAGAGGGGATTTAGGGCGGGGAAGGAAACAACGGGGGTGGGCGATGAGCCGGGGGAGCCGGTGGGGTTTTTCCTCGATTGCCGCTTCCATGATCTGGTGGAGGATGTGCCAGAGCCCTCCCGTGTGGTCGAAGTGCCCGTGCGAGAGGACAATATAATCCAGATCGAGCAGGCTGATCTGCATCTTCTGCGCGTTTCTCACTACAGCATCCGAGTAGCCCGTATCGAAAAGGATTTTTTTTCCGTCCACCTCGATAAACGCGGAAAACCCATGCTCTGCAACGAACATCCGGTCGAAGAGTGCGGTGTTGTCCACGACGATTGTTATTTTCATTCAGGGATCCTCCTTCATCTTTTCCGGTACGATTGCAAAAAAAACCCCGCGTGTCCCCCGCTGCGAAGTGACTTCCCCGCCTCGTTCAAGCACCCCGAGGATCTTTGCTATTTCGCCACCGCTCAGGCTGGTGGTCCGTACGAGGTCTTCAACCGTTGACGGTCTCCTGCAAAGAGTTGCGCGGATCAGGTCTTCTGCCCCGGTTTTTACCTGTGCTCCACCAAAGGACGGGAGACGCTGACCTGCTATCGCGAAGTCAGGCCAGCCAAGTGCTCTGCCGATCCGTTCCAGTTCTGCGTTGGATGCCGGCTCGACCCATCCTTCTGCCGGTGGCCGGTCAAGGGTGTTGAGCTGGACACGATCCGGATCAATCCGGGTTATGGCGTCTTTGAGCCCGGCCAGTTCCTCATCCGTGGTGTTCAGATCCGGGATGACAAACACTTCGAGCCAGAGGGCACCCTTGTACATTGCACGGAATTGTGCTATCCCGTCAATGATAGATCCTGTCTTCAGCGATGGGTGGGGGTTGTGGATACGTTCGAACGTTGGCTGGAATGCCGTTGTCAGCGTCGGGATCACCCGGTCGGCCGGAAGAAGTTCCTCGCGCACATCTCTTCTGGTGAGCAGGCTGCCGTTGGTGAAGGACGCTTACGGTATATTCCGGGTACTCCCGCTTGATAAAAGCGATAACCGGCCCAAGCGACCGTGCAAGGGTCGGCTCACCGGAACCGGCGAGTGTGATCGAATCGAGGCGGGGCCGGGACGCGAGCACATCGCGAAGCTCTGTCATTACTTCAAATGCGGGAAAAAAGTCCTGCCGGGTTATGGTCCTAACAGTGGTATGCCCGCATTCGCAATACGCACAGTCATACGAACAGGTCTTGAACGGGACAAGGTCAATACCGAGCGAGAGCCCCAGCCTGCGGGAGAGAACCGGACCGAATATGTGCTTGTGGGTCATGCTGGCAACTCCCTTACCCCGCGATATACTGATTATGCGGTGAGGGTGTCCGGGCGGTCATCAGTCTGACGGGTGCCCTTGCCGGGTCTCCCGATTTTTTTTGGGCAGAAGCCGCCCCCGACCTTCGGGCAGAGATTTTTATTCTCTTTCGGGCAGTGCCCTTCGAGACTGCGTGTGCACCCTGCCATCTGGATCGTCTTCCCGTTGATGAGGGCATCTGCAATCTTCTTCCGTGCCTCGTGGATATCCCGCCAGATGGTCTTCCTTGAAACGCCAAGTACAGAAGCGGCCTGCTCCTGTTCCAGCTGCTGCAGGTCAATAAGGTTCAGTGCGGCCATCTCTTCCGGGAGCATCAGAACTCCCTCCCCCTCCGGTTCCGTGTTGCATTGCGGTGCATAGCATCGCGCGGCCGGCCCACCTTTGAGCGAACGGCTCATCCGCGGCCGCCCCCTCCGTTGGCAGCACTCCTTATTCTCACTGCTGGTTGCCAAGGTGCTTCAGCTCCTGTTTAAGATTAGCTGCCAGTATTTGAATGGCTTGCGTTGCGGGAGATGTACCGGCCTGCGTGACAGGAATGCCTTCCCGCACCGAATTGATCACCGCGGGATCAAAGGGGATCTTCCCAATCAGCGGGATATTTTCAGCACGGCACCAGACTTCGATCTCTCCTGCCTGGAATGTATCAAGGTCAAAGCGGTTGATGGCGACAAGGATCCGGGGACGGAACTGGCGGCAGACCCTGACCACCCGTTTGAGATCATGGAGACCTGATACGCTTGGTTCGGTGACCACCAGCACGGCATTGACCCCGCTGATGGTGGAGATGAGCGGGCAGCCGGTTCCCGGAGGGCCGTCGATCAAGAAGAGGTCGCGGTCCCCGTCCTGTGCCATCGCTGTCTTCTTCACTTCATGGACCAGCAGCCCGGAGTTGCCCGCGCCCGGCACCAGCCGGGCGTGCACGAGGTGCCCCCGTTCTGTGTCGGAACACATGATCTCGCCGGTCTGTCGCGGCTGCATAGTCACCGCTGAGGCCGGGCAGGCATACGCGCAGACCGCGCACCCCTCGCAATGGAGCGGGTTCACCCGGTATGTCTCTTCGTCCCGTTCAACCGCCCCAAACCGGCAGCGGGATTCACATTCCCCGCATTGCACGCAGAGGGCGGGATCGATAACCGCGCATTTCATCCCCATGAACGGCACGGTCCGGATCAGTTTCGGGCTGAGGAGGAGCTCCAGGTTTGCTGCGTCCACATCGCAATCTGCAAGCACAAGGCTTCCCTTGAGCAGCTGGGCGAGCGCAGCGGTGATCATCGTCTTTCCCGTCCCCCCTTTGCCGCTGATCACTGCAAGCCGGATCATCGTTCCACCCCGGCAAGCGTGCTGCACTTGACAAAGAGGGCATAAAACTCCTTCTGCCATTCCGGCCGCGCCCGGCAGAGGATGTCCCCCCTGCTCTGGATGGCCGCAATCTCGCGGTCGAAGGGGATGGTCATCAGGATCTCGAGGTCGTGATCGATACAGAACCGGATTGTGTCCTCGTCCCTCCCGTCGCTCCGGTTGATCACAATACCCGCGGGAACGCCAAGCCGGGCTGCCACGTCCACGGCCAGCCGCAGGTCGTGCAGGCCGAAAGGGGTGGATTCCGTAACAAGGATACAGGCGTCGCACCCGTCAAGGGTCTCGACCACAGGGCATGATGTGCCGGGTGCAGAATCGCAGATCACCAGCGGATCCCCATCCGCCCGCTCTTTGACTGCTTTAATGATCGGGACTGCATGCGGGCTTCCCGTGTCCAGCATACCGGAGATGAGCTTCAGGCCGGGTATCGGTGCAGAGACCGAAATGGCCCCGACCCGCTTGGGTTCTTCGTGGATGGCCCGTTTCGGGCAGACCAGCATGCACCCCCCGCAGGAATGACAGAGCTCAGGGAAGAAGAGGATCCGGCTCTGGAGTACGGTCAGTGCCCCATACTGGCAGGCCTCTTCGCACTTCCCGCAGTGGTCACAGGCAGCTTCATCGACAACCGGAATTGGTACGGTTACCTCAGTGGTCGTGACGGGTGCCGGGAAGAAGAGGTGGAGATTGGGCTCCTCAACATCACAGTCAACGAGGGTGACAGGTTCGGTCAGGGCAAGCGTGAACGCGATATTTGCGGCCACCATACTCTTGCCGGTGCCACCTTTCCCGCTGGCAATTGCGAGTTTCATGGTTCATTCCCCCATGAGTTCATCAGTAAATCTCCTGCCCGCGTATGCATTCTTTACACCGCTCCACTATGAGCGCGTAAGTGTATTTTTTGTGAACTGGTCGAGTGCGTCCTTAACCGATCCGCCGGCTTTGTACGCGTACATTGCAATCCCTGCGGCTGCGAGTACTTCCTTTGCGTTCCCGCCAACCTGTCCGCTGACCAGTGCCTTCACGTTGTTCGCGATAAGGACCTGGGCTGCCTTGGGGCCGACGCCCCCTCCGCCATCGGCATACGGGTTCCTGATCGCTTCGAAGGACCCGTTCTCACTCTCAACAACAATAAAATACGGCGCACGCCCGAACCGGTCCTCTGCGGGGGATTCGAGGGTTGCACCCTGTGCGGTAATACAGACTTTCATGGCCTCAACCTTTGATTATTACTCATATGCGCAAAAATCATTTAAACTATCGCATCGTACCCTCAATCCTGAAATATCGGCCATAACACATCTCTGGTATACACATAGAGTTCAGGAGAACGGTATGAACAACCACGCAATCATTGACGACCTGCTGAAAAGCCTCCCGGACACGCCGGTGCCGGTGCGATCCGTCCTTGTGGGAGCCCACTGGACCGCTGTATGTAGTACTCACTGCGGCCTTGCCACGACCCTCATCGGGGGAAAACCCCACGACCACACGACCGTTGTGCGGGACGCGGGGGACCTGCACCGGAAGAGTGCGCAGGAACTGGCCGCATATGCCCGTTCAGAAAATTTCCTGGAGGCCAGTATCGGGGTTGCCGCGATCAACTCGCTCCTGGAGGTGACCGAACAGGACGCGGTCGAGATGAACGCGTCCGAGGTGCTGATGAAAAAGGGGGCCGGAAAGAATGTTGCGATCGTGGGGCATTTCCCCTTCATCCCCCGGCTCCGCAAGGCGGTGGGGAACCTTTGGGTCCTCGAGCAGCACCCGACCGGTGATGATCATCCGGCAGAGGCCGCTGCCGGGCTGATCCCCCGGGCGGATGTGGTTGCGCTCACAGCAAGCGCCCTGATCAACCATACTCTTGACGACCTGCTTGCCCTCTGCAGTCCGGAGGCGCTGGTCCTGATCCTCGGGCCAAGCACGCCCCTCTCGCCGGTGCTCTTCGATCACGGTGCGACCATCATCGCCGGCTCGCGGGTCATTGATGAAGCGGCGGTGCTCAACTATATCGGGCAGGGTGCAACCTTCCAGCAGGTGAAGGGCGTGCGCCTGCTGGCATTCACGCGGCCGGGTGCGTCTCCCGTCAACCAGGGAACATAGCGGAAAGTACAGGATATATTTGTAAATTCCGTAAGTACCTTGTAACAATACTGCAGGTCAATTTGGAATATGGAGGCGGTACGGGTCTCATGCTCACCAGCCTGCCGTCCGCGTTGCCCGCACACATCCTCCGGAAAACTATCTTTGATGGGTATCCACGGTTATGAGCCATCCGGAGTAGCCGGCTCTTCCAGGGGAGTTGCATCCAGCACTTCCTTTACTGTGCCTTTGCTATTGGACATACGGATTGAAATCCCCGCGCCGAGTAAAAGATCGCAGGCGTTCTCGCCAATTTTCCCGGTGATCACAGCCTCAAGCCCGTTCATTTTCAGTAACCGCACGGCATTCTGGCCGATTTTTGTATCACTGATGACAAAACCGTTCTGGACTGCATCCAGCGTGCGGGTCCGGGTATCATAGAAAATGAAGTACGGTGCCCGTGCGAAATGGTGTTCGAACATACTTTCCAGGGATGGCCCCTTGGCTGTGATACAGACTTTTATGGTTTTCCTCAGTATTATTACTCATATGCGCGTAAAGATTTAAGGATCGTGATCAATAAAAAAAGTACGCGGGGGGATTTACATGCGTATCTTCTGGTCGCCGCTTCGGCACGGGCACCCCATCGTTCACGCTTCCTCAAAAACCCCGGTAAAAAACTATTTTGAACCGGGTGCACCGACTACGATCTTCAGTGCAGCTGAAATCTCCGGAATCATCTCGGCCGGGAACCCCATCACCATCTCGTCATCGGCAATTCCGGAGAATTTCCGCGAACCGTCACATCCAAGCGAGAAGTTCGGTCGACCGGTCAGGTAGGTCTGGGCCGTTGTATCGGCACAGATGGACTGGATACCGGAGAATTCAGCCTGGATCCTCCCTCCCATCTGGAACAGCGTGCTCTGGGCGAGTTTGAGCATGTTCCGTGGTGTCGTCACGATCAGGATGACATGGGGGGTAAACGGCGTCTTTTCAAGCGGGGCATACAGCGTTGCATAGGTATCGCCGGAACCGAGGTGGGGCACCCGGTCGATGGTCCGCTTGCAGGCAGCGGCACTGTCATATTTTCCCAGTTTGAAGTAAAAATCACCGGTCTTCAATGTTGGCGTTATTTCCCGGAGACCCAGTGCCCATGCACCACCATTGCATTCGTGTTTTCCGGCAGTCGCATAGAATATTTTCCCCTCATTCCGGGCAAGGTTCACCATCGAGCAGTGCCGGATCGTTTTATCCAGTTCCTCCATTCCTGCGGGAATCTCATCTTTGCTCGTTGCGAGCTTGATCGCAACCGGGGATCCTTTCAGGCCCAGGCCTTTTTTGAGTGTCTCGGACACCTCACCATAATTGACCGGTATTTTCATGGGTTCGTTGCTCATATCAATGCCTCAAAAGCCTCCCGTAAAGGAAAGCAGTAATTACTCATATGCGCGAAATTACTTAAACATTAGTAAATGGCTGAACTGTGACTGACTTTCAGGCAAGAAAGTATTGCAGGTACCGTGGGCCGGTCTTTGGCAGTTTTCGTGCAGCCAGCCATTCCTGTACTTTTACCGTTGACGGGAGTATCGGCAATCCTGCGGGAAACCACATCTTCTCTGCGGCCCTGATATCTTCATGATAGAACAGGGATATCCCTGCATTGATCCGAGACCCCACGGCATATTTGCAACGCGGGCACCGAAACGGCCGAATGCAATCGGGCTCTCGATTGTCCGGCTTGATGGAATCGCGGGAAACATGCTTGAGATTGAAGATGTGGACATCCTTGACGGGACGCCGCTCCTGGATATCAAGCCCTATGTACCCGCATTCGACTCGCACTGCGATGCGAAGGCCGGCTGGTTCGATGCGGTCGCCCATAATGCGACATCGGTCAGGTCAGATGAACGGTTCCGATAAGCGGTCATTCAACCGGTTTTTTAAGGACGGCATCGATCGCATCCTTCACCATGCCCGGGCCCTTATACATATGGAGCAGGATATCAGCCCCTTTCAGAAGATCCCTCGCATTATCGCCAATCTCTCCGGTGATTACTGCAACAACATCGTTCATTTTCAGTAACCGTACCGTATTCTGGCCAATCCTGGCATCACTGAGAACAAACCCGTTCCGGATTGCTTCCGATTTGCCGGTCCGGGTATTATAGAGAATAAAGTAGGGTGCCCGTGCAAAATGGCGTTCGAATGCACTTTCCAGGGCAGGGCCCCGGGCCGTGATACAGACTTTCATGATCTCCCTCTAATTATTACTCATATGCGCAAAATTGGATAAAGGTATGGATGCTGGCAGTCAACTGATAAAACGTGGTTCCCGATTCATCGGTATGCTTTCGATCTGACCGGGTTTACTGACGGCAGGCAAGGACGGGGAAAAACCGGCAGAACTCTCCAGGCAATTCCGGTCCGGGCGACGATCCAGCGGGAATACGATGTTATAATAATATTCCCGGAAACAGTTGATCCATCATGACCCAGAAAGAAACATTCCATGGTGTCCCGGGCATCCTGCGCCCGTTCAAGGAATTTATCGGGAAAACCGGGCTGAAAAAGGGTGACCAGATCGTCTATTACGGGGTCCCGGGGACCTGTACGCCGTTTGTCGAGCTCCTCGCGTTTGCGGTCAGGTCGCTCGAACTGGAACAGGTCTTTGTTCCCTACGTGGATGAGTGCCGGGCAAAAAAGATCGGTCATGTCGATGACGTTGGCATGCAGGCCCGCATTGCCCCGGTGTCATGTAACCCAAAAGTCATCGTCATCATGGGCGGACTTTCCATGCCCAATGTGCCGGTGAAAGCTGAGCGGGTGAGGGCGGTGCTGGACAAGCATCCCGGAATTCCTGTCATTGGCGTCTGCTTCATGCACATGTTCGAGAAGGCCGGGTGGCTTTCAACCATTGCGTTCGACTGCATGATCGATGCGAATATCGATCCGGTGGAAGTTACCACAAAAAAATAATTTTTTTAAAATAATCATGTCAAGTAAATATCCCGTGTTTCAGTGGTTATGGGGGTTTACGAGACGGACGATCTTATCTCCTATCTTCCGGGCTTTCTCGACTGCTTCCTTATCAGCAAGCACTTCTCCCTCATGGTACCCGTTACCCTTGACCGAGCCCAGCGATGAGAATTCGTGGGTGCTCAGAAAGCCTTCCAGCGTCTGGATGGTCCGGCTTGCACCTTTATGCGCCTGCACCGCCACAGCAACGCCCTTCCTGCCAGCCAGCCTGCGGTCATGGTAGAGGGAATACGTGCGGTCGATGAAATTCTTGAGATGGCCGCACACATCGTAATAATACGTAGGCGAACCGATGACGAGCACATCGCAGTCGAGCACTTTGCTGATTATTTTTTCCCAGTCGTCGTTCTCGATAATACAGGACTTCTTCTCCTTGCATTTCTCGCAACCGAGACATGGATGGATTTTCTTGCCTGCAAGCGAGATAAATTCCGTCTTGATTCCCGCAACCTGGCAGCGTTCGAGAATGACATTGACCAGATCTGCGGTATTGCCTTCCTTACGCATGCTTCCTGATATGCCCAGCACCTTCATAGCTATTGCTTAACGCTGAGGTTCATGATAGTTGCGATGCAGCCGACCGGTGGTGCAGCTGCAGATCAATACATTAAAAAATGGTGCGTTTCTGAATAACACCATGCAATGGACATCACCTTCTGCGCTCATTACCAGGGAGATGCACTGCCCCCGACGAACCGGTACTGCCGGGACTGCCCCATGGCAAAGACCGCGTGTGATCCGCTGTGGTCGCTCGTTGTTGCATTGTCACAATCCAACGGGGGCGATGCGGTCCGGCTGCCCGGGACCCGGGCCGTGATGTATCCCAACCCCAACAACCGGGATATCGTTCACCTGAAGATCAACACGAAATGGGGTCTTCCGAAAGAAGATTTCCTCTACTTCATTGCAACCGGTTCCGCACAGATGGGAAGAAAAGGGGAGCGGCTGGACAAACGTGCATCACCAAGCATGACGCGGCAGGAGCCTTATGTCCAGTCCATTGTAACGGCACTAGGGGGAGACACGATTCCGGAAATTATCAGGGTGCGGCAGGTACTGACAGGGAAGAACTAAAAACTCCGGTATTTTTCCTTTTAGTCCTGCCATGAATTTCCCTGCACTGCTTTTTGTTCGAGGGAGATTGTCCGCTTACCCTTGCTACAAACGGTAGCCTCTTGAGGAATTCCGCGAAAGGGAAAGAAAGGAATACGCGCTCATGGATGCAGTTGAAGCAACCCGTCTCAGGAAAAATTTCGGCACATTCACTGCCGTTGACGATGTCAGCATCACGGTTCCGGAAGGCAGTATCTTCGGTTTTCTCGGCCCGAACGGCGCGGGCAAGACCACCACGATCCGGATGCTGACCGGCGTCCTGATCCCGGATGCCGGGACCGTGCGGATCTTCGGGACGGATGTTGCCCGTGACCCCCTGAAGGTGAAGCTGAAGATGGGTGTCATTCCCGAGAACGGGACGGTCTACAGCGATCTCTCCGCGGTGCAGAACATTCTCCTGACCGCGAAGTTTTTCGGCATGGACCGGGTCACGCGCGAAGAACGGGCGGATGAGCTCCTCGACCGGCTCGGGCTCTCAGACCGGCGGGACGACCTTGTCCGCACCTTCTCAAAAGGCATGCGCCAGCGGATCAGCATCGCGTGTGCCATAATCCATGCACCCCCGCTCCATATCCTCGATGAACCGACCACGGGGCTTGATGTATACAGCCGGAGGCTCGTCATCGACACTATCCGGCGTATGAACCGGGAGGGGAGTACAATTCTCCTGACCACGCACAACATTGAAGAGGCAAACGCGGTCTGCTCTCTGATCAGCGTCATCAACCACGGGAAGATCGTGGCAACGGAGAGCCCGGAAAAACTGAAAAAAACCTTCGATACCTCGCGCTATGTCGAGATCGCATTCAACCGGCCGGTGGAGCCCTCCCTCTTCTCTGGTTCCGGCATCATGAGGGCGGAGTCCTGGGGGGACAAGTGGCGGGTATACACGGACGACCCGGATCGTGCAGTCAAATATCTCGCCACCCTTGCAGAGCGGGAACACCTGACGATCATCTCGATTGCGACATCGAACCCGACCCTTGAAGAGGCATTCGTGAAACTGACGGCAGGGGTGTGAACCATGGACTGGCAGCTTTTCCTCAGGAGCATCCTTGTTGTCATTGAGAAGGACATGCGGATCTATTACTTCAAAGGCCCGGTGGTCATCTTCGGCCTGCTCTTCCCGCTGATCATGTTCCTGACGTTCTTCATCGGCCGTGACCTTGACCTTGTTCTCTTTTTCCCGGGATTCCTTGCTATGATGCTCTTTTTCACCGCGTCCTCGGTCGGCCCGCTCATCACCCCGTGGGAGAAGCGGGAGAAGACCTACGAGCGGCTCCTCTCGCTCCCGGTCATTCTCGAGAGCATCGTCATCGGCGACATCCTGGCCGGCGCGATCTTTGGCATTGGGATCTGCATCATCGTCTTTTCAGCCTGCGCCCTGCTCCTCCCCCTGCCGGTAACCAATGTCCTGCTCCTGCTCCTTGCGTTCGTGCTCGGTTCGGTCACCTTCGCTGCACTCGGCACGCTCCTTGCCTCCCCGACAACGGACAACCCCTCGAATATTATGATGCTCTCAAGCCTCGTGCGCCTCCCGCTCATGTTCATATCAGGGATCTTCATCCCTCTTTCCCAGCTTAGCGGATGGTTCTTCATCCTCACTTCACTCTCCCCGCTCACATACCTTGTCGACCTGTTCCATGCATCGCTGAACGGGGATGCGGTATACCCGCCGTGGGTGGACGTGCTGATTCTTACCGGTGTGACGCTGGTGTTTGTGGTGGCTGCAAAGGCCATCCAGAAGAGGAACCTCGTGAAAGGGATTTAGCGGATTTTTTTTTATTCCTGCGGTCTGCCCGGGTGTACAAAAGGATTTATAGTTAATATGCTAAACAAAATATGGCGCACGACTCAGGGCGCGCAGAGGATGAATGACGGCTGATCAGGATATGAGGAAAGTATCGGAACAATGGATACGGATCCTCAATAAAATGGACGCAGACGAGAAATGCCCGAAGGATTTCGGGTCCGGAGACCTGCTCCACTGCTCCGAGATCCACACCATCATGATGATCGGCAAGAACAAAGACATCAACCCCACATCCCTCTCGCTCCTGCTCGGGATATCCAGGAGTGCCATTTCCCAGATGATCAGCAGGCTGGTTCAGAAAAACCTGGTGGAGAAACACCGTGACCCGGACAATGACAAGGAGATCTTCCTGCGCCTTTCACCCAGGGGGACTATCGCCTATCTCGGCCACGAGCAGCACCATGCAAAGATCTATGCACGCATGCACCGGAACCTTGGCGATCTCACGGATGAACAGTTCGCCCTGATCATCAGGTTCCTGTCTGCAATGGAAGAGACGATTGACGAATCCGGCCAAAGACCGGTGTAATTTTTTTTTGGAAAAACTAAATGTTAATTTACTTAACAAAAGGTGAATGAAATGGAAACAACAACCCGCTCACGGACCAAGGGAGACAGAGCCAATGAACATTGAAAGGGAACAGCTGCTGAAAGGGAAATTTCTGGTCCCGGCACTGGTTGCCTGCTGGGCCCTGATTTCGGAAAACGCGATCGTTTTCCCCACAGCACTGGTTATGACACTGGCGTGCCTGATGGTACTTATCGACAGTACCGGTGGAGAAAACAAAATGACTCTCCCGGGCCCCCTTGGCGTTGCAGGACGCCCGGCCCTTTTTACGTTTTCCGCCCTTATTGCGATCTCCAATATGGTGGTCTCGCTCTTCCTGCCGGGATATGCCGGGGCAGGGAACCTCAACGGGTTGTCCGGCGGGGACTTTGTACAGGTCACGGTCAATTATTTTCACGGGTTTGCGTACATGACGGCATTTTTACTCCTCACCTGTATGGCCTTCATCGCCTACTTCCGGTGGCAGCAGTCCCGTCTTGTCCCATCCGGAATACCGGCAGTTCGTTAGAGCCGCGTACGAGTGTTGAATGAAAATTATTCATATGAGAGATGAAATGACACAAATTCCGTTACCACAAAATACCCCGGCAGAAAATGTCTGCCGGTACTCCTTCTGGAACATCCTGATGCTCGACAATCCTTTCCGGAGATTCTTCCAGAACCCTGAGAAGATCCTGGGCGGCCATATCCGGCCGGGCAGTACGGTCATCGATATCGGTTGCGGGCCCGGCGATTATACCCGGGCCATGGCAGCGATGGCCGGAAAAGACGGGCGGGTCATCGCGATTGATCTGCAGGAGGCAATGCTCCGGCATGCGCAGGAGAAATGCGGAAAGAATAATTCCGGGGCACCGATCACGTGGCATAGGTGCATGCCCGACTCGCTCGGGATTTCAGCACAGGCTGACTTCGCGCTCTCCTTTTACATGGTGCATGAGGTGCCGGACCAGGACCGTTTCTTCCGCGAAGTTTTCCAGTGTCTCAAACCCGGTGGAAAATACTGTATTGTCGAACCGGTCTTCCATGTGACCGAAGCAGCATTTAACTCAACGCTCGAAGCTGCGGCGCGGGCCGGGTTCCGGATTGATGAACAACCGGAAATCTCCCTGAGCCGGACCGCAGTGCTGGTAAAAAGATAAAATCATTTCCGATTCCGGGGTTTGCCATGAGTAATTCAGTACAAAATCCCGATGAGGATCTGATGAGTCTGGGCAGGTTTGAATTCATGGTCATGAACAATCCAAGCCGGTGGATCATCCCGGGAAAGAATAACTGAACCTGCCCGGGTCTTCCTCACCGGCACAGGGGTATCCCACTGGCCACCTCCCTGCTGGTATAAAATATCAGCGAGCTGGAGTAATCCCGATCCGGAAAACAGCCCTTCTTTTCCGGCATGTGCTCCAGCCTGTGGTTCCGGCCGATCCTCCTTTGTAAGAGTGCAGCAGCCCGCCAAATCCGGGCAGGGAAACGACAAATTCCAGCCAATCGGAGACTGAAACAGGCGTTTCCGTCAAAAATAGTGTCATTTTTTCATGCACCAGTGTCATTTGTGCCGGAAAAACAGGTAATCGGGGCCTGAAATGACCCCTGATGAATGCATCCCCCTAAGGGCCCCCTGGCAGGACCGGAACTGAACATGCCGGTATTTCTCCGACGGAGGATTAGCGATCCCATTCAGGAGGTAGCCCCGCTCATTTCCCTCCCCCCTTTTCCCGGACAACCTCCTGCCTGTGCCCCGGCAGAACCTCCGCTGTAAGAGTGCAACAGCCCGCCAATTCCGGGCAAGCAACAGGCGGAATCCAGCTAATTGGAGTCTGAAACGGGCGTTTCCACCAACAATGGTGTCATTTTTTCGTGAAACAGTGTCAAATGGGCCGGAAAAACAAGTAATCGGAGCCCAAAATAACCCCTGATGAGTGCATCCCCCCATGAGCCCCCTTACAGGGCCGGTACTGAACCTGCCGGTATTTCTCCGACGGAGGATTACCGATCCCGCTCAGGAGGCCCCCAGGCTCAATCCCCAATCCCCTTTTCCCGGATAACCACCTGCCTGTGCCCCGGCAAAACCTCCCCTGTAAGAGTGCAGCAGCCCGCCAATTCCGGGCAGGGTGAGTGCTTATTCCAGCTAATCGGAACCTGAAACAGGCGTTTCCGCTAACAATGGTGTCATTTTTTCGTGTAACAGTGTCATTTCGGCCGGAAAAACGTGCAATCGGAGGCTGAAACAGCCTCCGTTGACTTCACCCCTCCCGGGCCCCCCTGACCTTTCCTTCCAGAATAAGGCCATCAGCCAGACCTTATAAATATCCCCGTGCAGCAACACCAGCAAAGACCCCGATACCGGCGAGTGTAAAAGGAATCGTAAAAATTTCTTAGCCACAATTTTACGAGCGTTCCCGGTGCACGAGCCGGAATTATGGGTTGGTACCTCAGCGAACAATGCATGCACCCCGCTGCTTCTGGCAAAAAAAAGACCGGTGCAGGGAAGACCACATACCTTCTGTGCAATCCTGAACGTGATCAGAGGGCAGGGCTCCAGGCAGGCAACGCTCCCAAGAATGATAGTGAAGGCGGGTGCCCGCGGAGTGACCGGCGGGAGTCCCTCACTTCTTTGCAAGCTTCTTCGGGCGTGCTTCCGGCAGCATCGTTGCAATGTTCATCTTGGTTGGGCAGCGGTCCATCATCAGCCCGTGCTTCTTTGCCTCTTTCCTGAGTTCTTTTTATTTCAATGGTCTTCATGAACTCACTCAGCTCTTTTTTGCTTCATGGGTTATCGAAGAGTGATATCCGTCAGGAAAAAAAAGGATTATGTTCGGGGAGCATAGCGGAACAACAGTTCCGTCACATCCTGAATCTCCGCGCCCTGCTGCTTGACCGCTTTAACATAAGTATTGAAGATCTGGTCCGTGGTGACATGGAGGGCCGGCTTGTACATATCGGCATGCAGGGTCAGGTCAAAGCACCGGGCCTCCGCCTCGGTCATCCCGAGCGTCCGGTACTCCCCGGTATGCGGCATGAAAACAGGATTTGCTTTCCGTGCGGTGCGGAGCACGAGCGAAGCGAGAGGGGTTGAGGGGATCGGCTCGGCAATGCTGATGAAGACATCATCGAGTTCCTGCTCCGCGATGAAGTCCTTTGATTGTTCGTAGTCCTCCGAAGTTTCGGTCGGGTACCCGACAATGAAACTTCCCGCAACCTTCAGGCCGTGCTGGCGGCACCGGGCAATGGCATCTTTTACCTGCTGTACCTTCACTCCTTTGCCCATCTGCCGGAGAATTTCATCGCTGGCCGATTCTATCCCAAAGAAAACCCAGCCGATGGTATAGCTCCGGATTGCCCCGAGGATCTCGTCATTGATACAGTCCACCCGGATGTCCGGCGACGATACATTATGACTCCCCATCACCCCGGCAAGTGCTGCGAGCAGTTCCACAAAAGCTTCCGTGTTGAGAGCGCCCCCGCGTGCCTGGTACAGCGACCCCGTGCCGCCACTGATAGAGATACGCTGTGCGCCGGCCTTTTTGAATGCCTTCACCTCTTCAACAATCGCCGGGATCTCCCGGCTCCGGATAGCATGGCCGAAAAACCGCGGTACCTGGCAGAACGTGCACGCCCCGGAACAACCCCGGTGCGTCTCGATGTAGGCGTTAGCGCCACGGATATTCTGCATCCCGATATCCTTCGGGATGAATGGCAGCGGGTGCTCGATAATTTTTGGAAGTGGTGCGGGTCTCACCAGAATGGTATCGCCCGACCTGAACGCGATACCGGTTGTCTGGTCGGTTATCCCGGTACGGGCAAGGGATACCACGGTCTCTTCTCCCTCCCCCAGGACGACAGCACTGGCGTCGAGTTCACCAAGGACAATATCAGGATATGCTGATACCGGGCCCCCTACGTAACAGGTGCCCCCGCCCTTCCGGTGACGGGTGACAAAGGACCGGATGTCGGGGTTGAGAAGGTGGAGGGTGGAGTACAGGCTTAAAAATACCGTGTCTTTTGAACCCGCCTTCAGTTCTTTTTGTAATGAGACCCCGAATCCGTTTGCCCTGAGGATGCCGGCTACGAGCATCGCGCCGTACGTATAGATGCCGGGGGATATGACCGTGAAATGCATGGTTCTTTACAATCAATAATGTGGTATTCATCGTATAGAAAATACCGGTAGTTACCTCTGCGGTGATGCAGAAAAATCTGCTCTGTAGAAACACACATGAACGGGCGTTCACACCCGAACCATGAAAACCGGCAAATAATTTTTCAACCATTTTAATCCGCCGCGGGGGGTGCCCGGTCGGGGACAGCCGAAGGCTGTGGAGAATAATTTCTTCAGAAAATCTTGGACTGCAGCAGCGTTTGTCATTTCCAGGGCATGGGGCTCAACTCCAGTCAGCAAATCCTGAAGTTGCCAATTTTCATATTAAAATATTCGAAAATTTCTGACGCTCTCGGGGGCGTTGCCCCCGTCGCGATGGCATCCCCCTGCCAGGATGATGACATTTTACCGGTAAAAAAAAGACGAAAAGTGTCTGTTAACCAAATACCCGTATGTATCCCAATGTGCCCAGTCCCACTTGGGGGACTGGTGGCACAAGAGGGGTGCATCCTCCTCCAAGAAAAAAATGGTTTCACCAGATCAGAAAATTTCAAAAAAATCAGGTATTCGTTCTCTCGCGGTTCCGGAGTTCTTTTGGCGTACTGTTCCACGCTGCGATATCATCAAGGTGCTGGTTGTCAACCCAGCCGCTCTTCACATCATCGCGGTGGTCGAACTGCCAGACATAGGGTTTGACATCGATCAGCGGTGTCCCGTCCAATACATCGACACCTTCTACCTTCAGGATGTTCTCTTTAACTTCAAGGAGCCTGACAATCGAGAGTCCCAGCGGGTTGGGGCGGTTGAAATGGCGTATGGCAAAGATGCCCCGCTCTTTTTCCCCGTCAAGAAATGGTTTCTGGAGAAGGCATACGTCCGTTGCGCGATCGAAACAGTACAGCAGATACAGGTACGTGAACGATTCGATGTCACGCAGGCCTTCGGCGAATTCAGGGAAGATCTCAACATATCCTACGGACGGGTTAAAAACACTCTGGATGGGAGTATTCTCCTGTTCATGGTGCTCGGAGTGGATGACCCCTACGGGATGGAAGATGATCTCTTTGTTATGCCAGCATTCTGCATGCTTCTTATTCATGTGCTGTCATTTGCATTCAGACACATTATAGGTTTATTTTCAGGATTATCAATTCATGAGAATTAACCCGTCATCCCGTCACGTGAAGGTTTACGACCCCCGACAAATATGACGATAACGAGATACTGCCTTCCCGGGGCGGGAATCTGCAAAAAAAGAAAAAAAATGTGGTAGGGGGTTCGTGCTTACCTTGCGGGGATGATCAGTGAGCGCTCGCCGGCGGGCATGAACTCGCGGATTGCACCCTTTGCAAACTCGCGGCGGGGTTCGGCAAAGTCGAACTTGAGCGACGGGTCTGCGAAACAGATCTTCATCAACGGGGACAGGGACCATGCATCGCCCATACCATAGTGGGCACTGCCGACAATTGCGGCATACTCTCCCTGGTGTCCGACGTTCATTGCATAGTTCGGGTAGTTCGGGCCACGGAGTTCCCCGACACAGCCCTCGTCGGGCCGGACAGAGAGCGAGTTTGCGGAACCGCACTGGTCCTGCAGGTCGTAGCCGAAGAAGCCGAGACGTGACCAGCCTTCCTTGTGGGCGAGCATGGACATGTACCAGCCGTTCAGGCCGGCGTTCGAGTTACCGGTGGCGATTGCACAGCTCAGACCTGATGCTGCTGCAAGGACACCTGCACGCTGGGAGCCGCCGAAGTGGTCTTCCATCATGGTCGGGAACTGTTCGTACTGCTCCATACCGTAGAGGGTGACTTCGGTTGCGATATCGTTGACAAGCTCCTGGGTCGGCTTTACCTTGTCCTTTGCGCTGGGGTTCTTCCAGTCTACCTTGCATTTCTTGTTAATGTAGTCCATACCGTAGTAGGTGAAGTCATCAAGGATGTTGTCGGTGTATGCAGCGG
>Ga0209099_1001913_pt1 | contig 19435 bp, 24 predicted proteins | sample AD_JPNHW2_MetaG_FD_184430 | JGI IMG/M metagenome (GOLD analysis project Ga0209099, IMG submission 184430) | Active sludge microbial communities of municipal wastewater-treating anaerobic digesters from Japan - AD_JPNHW2_MetaG (SPAdes) (version 2) | ecosystem: Engineered > Bioreactor > Anaerobic... | reverse complement strand
TCTATTGTTGTAAAATACTTTTTGTTTTTGATAAGCTAATGGTTTCTTTCCATTAGCTTTTTTAGTTTCTATTAGAGCACTCTACGCTCTACGCTTCACTCCGTAGAGTGCTGTTTGTCAATAAAATGCGCTGTATTTCAGCGTAATTTTGCCATGTCTTCGATACTCGGAGATGACATTGGCCAATGTCCATTTTCAATTTTAAATCCAAATTAAAATGGACGAAATTATTAAAAAGCTCACTTCGATTGAGCAACGATTAATTGAACAAAATCTCTTGCAAAAAGAGATTATCACTTTTGCTGAAGCCTGCTTATACCTCGATTTAAGCAGTAGTCATTTGTACAAACTTACGAGCAGTAACACCATTCCCTGTTATTGCCCGCAAGGGAAGAAACTCTATTTCCGCCGCTCCGAACTGGATTTGTGGTTAACCCGTAGTCGCTCTGCCTCCGTTGCCGAAGTGGAACAAAAAGCAGCCGACTATATTAGCGGTAAAGGAAGGAGGGCAAGACGATGAACGATCCTAAAACAATTGGCGAAATCCTGACAGATTATTTCTTGAACAGCCAGGAATCCTTTGCAGTTGCTTTTCGCAATCACTTTGCTGCAAGCAATCAGGAAACAAGCTCATGTACTGTTTGCCCCGCAAGCCCTACCAGTCCACTAACCGACAGGCTGGAAGATTGGCTTGACAATCAGGATGTTATGCAAATTCTGCATATCAGCCCTCGCACATTGCAAACATTGCGTTCCAATGGCATACTGCCATTTTCACGCATAGGCAACAAGCTCTACTATCGCCGTTCCGATATTTCCCGAATCCTCAACAACCATTACACAATGGTGAAAATCAAGTATTATGGAGGCAAGAAGTAAAGAGGCGATATTATCAAAAACTCATTATGGCATTGGAATATATGCGCATATATTGAGATTGTATTATCTGGGCGAAACAGTCCTCTCCCTTTCGGGGAGGACTTGTTCTCCAACTAAAAACCCATTCAATGCCGATAAATCGACATTGAATATTTTTATTGAAAAAGAGTCGGTTTTAGGTAATGCCCTGGATAAAGAGTTTGCCCGGCATTCAGATAGCGAAAACGCTATCCCTGCCGGTGATGCGTTCGACTTCGCCGAACTTCACTATAAACAGTCGGGGGATGAATTACTGCAAACGCTAAATAGGGACATGAACCTGCATATCGGTGAGAATTGGAGTTTTTACAGTCAAAAGAAAACAGTAATAAAGACAACAAAAAACGAAGTTACTCAAGTGAAAAATAAAAAAGCTTTCGCTTTCTCATTTTTCAAAGCTCCAATCAAGAATACATTACCACACAAGACGGTTTCATTAGTGCAGGTTTACAATGCAATAACTGGCGAATATTACAAGCAACACACCGAAAAACTCAGAAGTATTTCCGATGTTGTTCAAGCCCGAAAATACAAAGCTGCAAATTTCGATTATTGCACTTTTTCGGGTGTATTTACTGCCCGTAATGATAAATCGCTTGTAACTCACTCAGAGCTTATGTGTATTGATTTTGACCATGTTCAAAATACAGATACACTTCGGCAAGCCTTGCTCGCCGATGAGTATTTTGATACACAGCTTTTGTTTGTAAGTCCTTCCGGTGATGGTTTGAAATGGATAATTGAAATTAATACTCGAAAAGCCCCACACGGCGAATACTTCGCCTCTGTGGCTAACTACATTTTACAAACATACTCGGTCGAAGTTGACAAGTCCGGTAAAGATATTTCCCGTGCTTGCTTCCTTCCTTTTGACCCCAACGCTTTTATAAACCCTTTATTATTAAATAAGCATGAGCAAGAAAACATTTAACCCAGCAGATTGGGCAACAAATAAAGTCACAGAAACCAATGCAACCGCAATTTCTACTATACCTCAATCGAACATTGACACTTCAAATGAGATTGAAACAATAACACAACGAATTGAAGCCGCTTCTGTTGATATTGCCCCTAATTATGCAGATTGGCGAGACCTTGGCTTTGCCCTCGCTGACGCTTTGGGCGAAAGTGGACGGAATTATTACCACCGACTAAGTCGATTTTATCCGTCTTATTCGCAAAGCGAAACTGACAAACAATACTCCGCTTGCCTTGCTTCGCACGGCCACGGAGTTACTATCAAAACACTTTACCACCTGACAAAGGCAGTTGGTGTAAGTGTTTCCATACCTCAATCTTCAAAACAAACTCCATTGGAATCAAAACAGGTTCACACACCCACGAAAGAAGAAACGGAGGATTTGGAGGATATGCAGGAAACAAACCTTCCTACATTTCCCGATGATATTTATACAGACCTTCCGGGTTTACTGCAAAAGGTTGTTGCAAAATCCAATTCACCCGAAGATAGAGACCTTCTTTTGCTTGGCTCGTTAGTGGTAATCTCGGCATGTTTGCCTAAGATTTTCGGCATTTATGCAGAGAGGGAAGTTTATCCGAATTTATTTCTATTTGTTACGGCTCAGGCTTCCGCAGGAAAAGGGCGCTTAACCCTTTGTCGTAAATTGGTTGACCCTATACACAAGTCATTGCGGGAAGTCTCAAGACTAGAATTTGAAGAATACCAAAAAACTCTTACTGAGTATGCAGCAGCCAAGAATAAGACTGATGTTGAACGTCCTAAAGAACCACCTGTAAAAATGTTGGTCATTCCGGCCAACAACAGTGCAACAGGTTTATTTCAGATTCTAAATGATAATAACGGTTCCGGACTAATGTTTGAAACCGAGGGAGACACGCTTGCACTCACATTCAAAAGCGAACACGGAAATTATTCCGATGGTTTCCGCAAAGCGTTCCACCACGAAACAATTTCTTATAACCGCCGTAAAGACAGGGAATTTGTTGAAATCCACAATCCTCGTTTGTCTGCCCTTTTGTCGGGTACACCCAAACAAGTTTCAGCACTTATTCCGAGTGCCGAAAACGGCTTATTCAGCCGCTTCATTTTCTATTTTATGAATGTTCGTCCTGTGTGGAATGATGTTTTTGCCAACTCTTCCGACCAAACTCTCGACAGTTATTTCAATCACCTTGGAATGCAATTCTTTGACCTATACAAGCACTTAGAATATCAATCCGAACCAATACGCTTTTGCCTGACTTCGGGGCAACAACAGGCATTTAATGCCTATTTTGCCCAAACGCAAAACCAGTATCTTTGTTTGTATGGGGCTGATTACCTCGCCACCGTTCGGCGGCTCGGTCTCATTACATTCCGAATGGCTATGATATTAACAGCCCTTCGGATTATGGACGATGGCGATATACATTCACCACTCGTTTGTAGGGATAACGATTTTAATACTGCTTTATCAATGGTCAAAATACTTGTTCTGCATGCAGCCCAAGTATTTCAACAACTGCCCTCCGAAGCTGTTACAACAGCTCCAAAGAATCAAAAGCAACAGTTTTTAGATGAACTCCCGAAGGAGTTTTGCCGGAAAGATTATTTGACCGTTGCAAACAAATTAGGTATTCCCGACAAAACCGCCGAAAAACACATAAAACGCTTTGCTATCAATGGATTAATTAATCATTTTGCACATGATAAGTACAAGAAATTATGATTAAAATTCATTTTGTTATTTTCCCTATATGTTATTTGCTTGAGTTGATGTATTCGAGTTGAAAATTTCTTCTCCTGTAATTTCCGCAGCTATAGCAACACAACGACTACATGGTCGTAAAGCATAATAGCGGGCATTTCGTTCCGAAGGAGTTACTTCTTCCGGTTGTCGTTTAATCTTGAGTAAATCGGCACAAATATAAGATCCTAGCTCTTCCTTAAATTCTTTAGCTGTTCGTTGTACAGCCTCATAATTGATGATTTTTGCTTTTTTATCAGCAACATCAGTTGCAGGATAATGTAATCCAAGAACCATAAACATTCCGCTTACGGCTCCACACATTTCGCGCAACCGCCCCATGCCTCCACCAAACGAAGAGGTGAGTTTCGCCGCAGTCTCGCGATCTAGATCATATAAATCGGCGTAGGCCATAAATACAGATTGAGAACAATTATATCCATTCTCGAAAAGATGAAGAGCCAATTTAGCCCGATCTTCTATTAGTTTATTTTGTTGGTTTGTCATTTCTATGCGTTTCAATAGCATTTAATAAAAATTCAGGCGGAGGACAGGGTTTCCAGTCATTTAAACCGACAAATGCAAGTTCAGTTTCAGCCTCGTTAATAAGTTCATTTTCTTCATTGAAAAGTTTGTAAGTAAACCAGATACGAACTCCTTTAATTGCTTTTAGCGTTGTCTTGACAGTAAGCAACTCATCATACTTCGTAGTCTTTACAAATCGAAATTTCATGCTGATAACAGGACACATGACCCCTGAATCTTCTATTGATTGATAAGGGACTCCAATATGACGAAAAAGTTCCCAACGAGCCTTTTCATAGTATTTGGCGTAATTAGAGTGATGTACCGTCCCCATTCTGTCTGTGTCTGGGTAAGCCACTCTAAATTTTTGTTCATAATTAATCATAGTTTATTTCCAGTATAACGATATTCTTTTTTCTGATTTATAACATGATAAGCCAGTTTTTTGAAGGCTGAATCGATGTTTGGATCTTCAAAAATATCTGACAGATTTCCTTTGTCACAATTATGACATATTAATTCGTTGATAGGAATTTGTGTCAAAACAGGAAGATTGAAAACTTCGGATAGTTTTTGAGCGCCACCTTGTCCAAAGATAAGATACTTTTCATCCGGATGTTTGGTTGGCGTAAACCATGACATATTCTCAACGATGCCTAAGATGGGGACTCCGATATGTTTATCATTCAACATACCAATAGCTTTTTGTACATCTGCAAGTGCCATTTGTTGTGGTGTGGTAACAACTATTGCGCCCGAAATATAAAAAGTCTGTAGGAGGGTAATCAGCACATCTCCTGTTCCGGGAGGGGTGTCGATGATTAAATAATCAAGTTGTCCCCATTCTGTCTCAGTTAAAAGCTGCTTAAGGGCATTGGTTACCATAGGACCTCTCCATATAACTGCTTGTTTTTCGTCAAAGAAAAATCCGATGGACATAATCTTAAGACCGAGTCGAATAAACGGCTCCATGAACTGTTTCCCGTTTTTCTCTATTAATGTGGGTCTGGCTTCATCTTTAATTTGAAACAAGGTAGGAATGGACGGTCCGAAAATATCCGCATCTAAAAGGCCAACGGAATAGCCTTCACGGGCTAGTGTAAGAGCAAGACCCGATGCAACTGTAGATTTGCCAACACCGCCTTTTCCGGATGTTACCATGATGATCTTTTTGATATTCGGTAATTCTGTTTTGACTATTTGATGTTGATTGTTCATATTATATCTATATGATTAAACTGTAATAATTTTTGAATATATATTTTTAAGTAGGGAACTGATATCCGAATCAGGGGCATAATCGGTAATAGACTGACAATTGACCATAGCTTCGACTATTAGCGGATCAAATGGTAGCTTACCAATAACTTGTATGCCGTTTTGATCGCAATAGGTCTCAATTATGGATGTCATATCTGTATTGATGTCGAATTTGTTGATAATCACATTTGTGCGTAATTTGAAACCGGCAGTCATTTCAAGTGTTCGTTTCAAATCGTGAAGTCCTGACATAGTCGGTTCTGTTACAATGACAACAACATCAACCCCGGTAATGGTGCTGATTACAGGGCATCCGATTCCCGGAGGTCCGTCAATAATGATGTTTTGGATTCCGTTTTCTTTTGCAATTTGTTTTGCTTTTTCACGAACCAGATTGACTAACCGGCCGGAGTTCTCTTCTCCGGGTGCAAGTCGCCCGTAAACCATTCTTCCGTTTTGAAAATATCCGGCATACATCCGGCTTTTGTCCTCATTTACAATATGAATGGCTTCACGTGGACATATTCGCGAACACAATACGCAGCCGTCGCATAATGTTTCAAGAACGATGACTTTATGATCCTTTTCAACTATTGCATCAAATCGGCAGTATTCAATACAGACTCCGCAGCTGTCGCATTTCTCTTGATTTATTACTGCTTTCTGTCCAGAGACAAAAGCATATTCTTCGTCGCAGACTGGATTGAATAACAGATAGAGATTAGCAGCGTCTACATCGCAGTCAGCCAACACTATTTCATTTTGCAGCGTGGCAAATGCTGCACTAATACTGCTTTTCCCAGTTCCACCTTTTCCGCTAATGATTGCTATTTCCATATTGTTCAATAATAGTGTCGTACAACTGATTAAATTTTATGTCCCAATCAGGATACAGATTGGTTAATAGCTCTCCATTTGAGTAGCTAACGGCAATTTTCTTATCAAATGGCACAGTCATCAGCAATGGGATATTTTCCAGTTGCAAGTATTTGTAAATATCTTTATTTCCTAAATCAGCCCTGTTTATTATTACACCACAAGATTTGTCCATGCTTTTCAGTGTATCTACCGATTGCATTAAATCGCTTAAACCGAAAGGAGTGGGTTCTGTTACCAGAACTACATAATCAGCTGTAGCAACTGTTTGAATAAATGGACAGGAAGTGCCCGGTGGGGAGTCTAATAAAATTATATCAAACCCGTTTGCATCCTTAATCGCATACTTAATAACATTAACCGGAGAATAAACTCCTACATTCATTCTTGCTTCAATTAGAGCACTATTTGTTGAAACACCATACTGACTGACAGAGCCTAATATATCATCTTTTTCCGCTATAGCTTCGTATTCACACGCAACGGAACAAGCTCCGCATCCGTGACAAAGTTCGTCCAGCACCTTTATCATTTTTGTATCTTTCAGAAAAAAGATAGCATTGTAGTTACAGTACTCCTTACATTTCCCGCAATAGGTACATTTTGTTTCGTCAATAACCGGAACCTTTTGAGTAACCTCGTGTGAGTGTTCTAATTCGCCACAGAGAAATTCCCTGTCATTGGGTTCTTCTGCATCACAATCGACAAGAGCGATATTAAAGCCTTTTTTTTGTAATACATTAAAAAGGTTGGTGGAAATAAATGTTTTTCCAGTGCCACCTTTGCCACTTGCAATCGCAATTTTTATTTTTGAGTTCACTTATTTAATTTTATCAGAAAAATAATAACCGATCGAAGGCATTGAAGTGGCAATCCATGCATCGGGTATCGACTTCGTATTTTTGTCTCTCAGTGTTGGCAAGTGTGTTCGTGTTGGTCATCGTGATTACAATAGTTTGCATTCAGGGAGAGGTTTCCCGCTAAAAAATCTTCAATAATCTCTTTGGCTCCTTTTATAGGACTCCCAACAAAAGCATTGATATTTTGTTGATTAAATAAATCAATGGCTTTTTGTCCCATCCCTCCGGCAATTACATCGGTAACTCCAAAAGAAGCAATCCATCGCGGATATAAACCAGGTTCATGTGCCGGTGGCGTTTTTTCAATTATTTCTGAAATTTGATTGTTTTGTACGGTGGCAATTACAAAATACTCACAATGCCCGAAGTGAGAGCATAATGTCCTATTTTCCATCGGAATGGCAATTTTCTTTGTCATAATCTAAATTTAAATGTATAATAATTGCGTGTATGCTTATTAGCTGATAAAAATTTATTTCGTCAACTTTTACTACACATACACGCATTATTTTTGAGATTTTATTTCTTTACAATTTTACTCAAGATTGTCTCTTTATCTAATTTTCTGGTACAGAAAAACCAATCATAACATTTCGTGTCTTCGGCTTTACTTTCCATCCTTTCTTTGGCAACACCACAAGAACCGGCAGTGGGGACAATAACTTCATCGCCCGGTCTCCAGTCGGCCGGAGTAGCGACACTGAATTCATCAGCTGTTTGTAGCGCAATGACTACCCGATATAGTTCATCGAAGTTGCGTCCAAGACTTAATGGATAATAAATAATTGTACGGATAATACCTTTCGGATCAATTACGAATACCGCCCTTACAGCCTTTGTGTTGCTTTCACCTGGCTGAATCATGCCATATTTTCCGGCAATCTCCATGGTGATGTCTTCAATCAGCGGGAATGTTACTTCTACGTTCTTCATTCCTTTGTATTCAATCTTTTCTTTAATGGTACGCAGCCATGCAATATGGCTATAAAGCCCATCTACGGATAATCCTACCAGTTTACAATTTGCAGCATTGAATTGTTTTTCCATTGATGCAAAGGTCATGAACTCTGAAGTGCAAACCGGTGTAAAATCAGCTGGATGGCTGAACAGAATGACCCAACTTTCACGGTAATCACCGGGAAAGTTAATTTCACCTTGCGTGGTTACGGCTTTAAATTCCGGAGCTTTTTCTCCAATCTTTGGCATTGAAAATACATTTTGTTCCATAATTTTTAAGAATAAAAGATTAATAATCATTACATTATTGATGTTTCAACAATGTTTTATAAAGAAATTTACCAATTACAATGTTTGGCAATTATTATTTACGACCTATGCCTTGGCCTCCCTGACCACGGCCTAAGCCTCTTCCCATACCACGCCCTTTTCCGGTTATGGTAGAATTATCACGTTCTGTTTCTTCTGTAGAACTTTTTTTACCAGCACCAAAATTGGTGCACTTTCCCATCTTTCTGCCGGTCATGGGACCTTGTCCGGTTGGGCCGGAATGATCAAATCTAGGCATAATTTTAAATTTTAAATTGTTTAACAATATCGGAGACTGTTTTATCTGTATCCACGATCATCTCTATACTTAAAGTATCAAGTAGTGATTTTATTTTCATGCCGAATTCACCGGCAATAACTTTTTTTACTCCTTTTGAAGCAATGAATTGTACGGCCGCGGGTCCTGCCCCTTCTGATAATTCTTTTGCAGGATTGGGAAAAAATTCTGTAGCTTGGGTGTCTGTGTCGAGAATGGCAAAAAAAGCACATCTACCAAAACGAGAATCAATTAGCGAACTGAGAGTATTTCCTTCTGAGGTTATTGCTATTTTCATATTTAATTAGCATTTGTTGATTTATATATTTTCTGAATATCCACAATAAAATTGGATTAAATGATTTGTGAGAATTTGAGATAATGTTATGAATGCATTCTCTCCAGTACAATGTCCCGTAAGAAATTTAGTTTTAGGATATTGTGATTGCAACGCATTCCCTATAGCAGTTATTTCCAATTCCGATTCATACAAAATCTCTTTTCGAGGTGTAAGAAGGTGAAAACCACCAATAACCCAATCAATAAGTGTTGATATGTTCGTTGTTACCGTTTCCAATATGTTTTGCAACCCATTATGCGCACACCCTGTATATACCAGAAGTTTATCTTTACCAATAGTAAAAATAAGTTCGTGATTAAAGTCATCTGAGATGAATTCTCCGTTCTCTTCTTTCCGAAAAAGATTTTTATTTCCTAACGGAGTTGTGTATTTTGTTGATAGGTTAGAATATACATGTATTTCATCTGCTATTGAAATCCCTTTTTCTACAAAAATGATTCGGTTACGATAGGCATCAAAATCGAACTTTGTACTGATGCTATGTAATCCATCTCGTTTAGAAAAATATAATTGGTTTTGAATATACATTGACATTATCACTTTAGCTGTTCTGTTGATTTCCAGAAAATAAGGTAACCCTCCGATGTGATCCGAATGCCCGTGAGAAATAAACACATAATCTATTGCTTGAAGATTTATATTCAGTTTATTTGCATTTTGGATGAATATGTCCGAAGCTCCGGTATCCAATAATATTTTATGCTGATCGGTTTCAAGATAAACACAAAGTCCATGTTCCGTTTGGAGGTCACGACTTAATGTTCGGTTATCTGCTAATACTACTAGTCTCATTTATTCTTATTTATCTTAATTAATTGGAGCTAATTCATCGTCTCCATAGCTTTTACAGCCCTTACAAGGTCTATGGTTTTCAATACCATCGATTATTTTATTGCATTTTCGACACCTATACCACATACGTCCAAAATCAACATCTCCACCTTCGATTACAATCATTTTACCTTCAACAAATGCCTTGGCTATCGTTTTGCGTGCATTTTCATAAATACGGGTAAGAGTAGGGCGTGAGATATTCATTTTCTCGGCAGCTTGCTCTTGTAGTATTCCTTCATAATCTAGTAATCGTATGACTTCGTATTCATCATATTGCAAAATAACCTCCTCAATCATAGATCGTGGAACTCCATAAGGTTTGAATCCTATCATTAATGGGGGAGAAACGATTTTTCGACACTGTTTTGGACGAGACATAAGCTTGTTTTTTTCGATATAAGTAAAATTGATGCAGCAAAGATACGTATTATTTTGAACATTTGTTCATAAACAAACAAGTTATTTCAAACATTTGTTCATTATAATAGCACCAGAATGGAAATTTTCTTATTATTTTTGCATGTTATATTATTGATTTTAATGCCATGAACGAATCTCTCTTCACTAACACATTAGCTTTCGAGTTCCCCAAAGAACCCAAAATTTTCTATTTCTCCAGAAAAGACAGAAAAGGTGTTTCACTTACAAAGTTGAGTCACCAACTTTTCCCGTGTAACATTAAAGAGATATTCCCCGATATTTCTAATGCAGATACTATCTACACTTCGTTTGATAGGAAGTTGGAGGGCTTTCAATCACTATCGGTTAACTTTAGCAAAGAGAACTTCGCCTTTGTCAAACGATTTTATAATAGAGAAATAAAGCACTATTTTACCACTAAAAATATTCTGGTCGAACCTACATTTATCAAAGACAATCAGATTTGGCTTAGATCAACAGATGCTACCACTAAAAAAATCAAGGACTGTGTTGTTTATGATCGATTTACGATAAAGGTAAATTACAATCATTTTTTCAACACACCTGAAATAGTTCTCTCTTATGACCGGCAAGCAAAGGTTTACAAAAAATCGGTAGCAACATTTCTCGCAGAGGTTGACAATTCAAATGACAACCCATTTGAGGAAACATTTTCTGCAAGCCTTAACCCTGCCGATTTACTGGTAAAGGTTATTTATGTTAGCCATTATGGTGATAACAATGCCCACCAGAAAATGCAGGTAACTAAATTCAACCGTCTAAAAGAATGGATGGAGAAAGGAGAACCGGTAGATTACAACAGTGTTTACCCAATAATTAATAATCGATTAGGGGCTTTTCTGGGACATGATGCGGAGGAAGAAGAAAACGAAAATCTGTACATAAAGAAAAACCGATATACAAAATACCTTTCGAAAATCTTTGGCTTTAAAAACAAATACCTTACTGCTAACGAGTTCAAAGATATAATACCTGTATTGGATAATTTCACTCCGGTTCAACCCGGTAAAACAAGTCCAGATAGTAAGAAGCTGATTTTTGGTAAGAACAAAACGGATATGATTCCGCAACGAGGAGTGAATAATGGACCATTTAAACAACCTCGCCACGGCAATATTCAAATGTTTTTTATTGTTCCCAAAGAGCATGTTGGTAATACCAACGATTTATCGAACTACCTGCGTAAGGGCTATAAAATATTCGGTGGACTATTTAAGTACATAGATGTACCCGTTTCATTAGCTCCAAAAAGTTTCAACTTTGCTTTCGAAAACTTGGAAAATCCACTTTTTGAAATAGAGGAAAAACTGGATAATCAGGACTTCACAGGAGCAAAATATCTGGCTATATACCTGACCCCTATTGGGAAACATACAAAAGCAGTCGAGCAACGAAATGTGTACTACAAAGTAAAAGAGGCTTTATTGAAAAGAAACATATCTTCTCAATGTATCGAGACGGATAAGATGCTTACAGTACTTAAATCAGATGCAGAGAAAGGCAAAGATGCATTTGCATACACACTGCAAAATATCGCCATTGCGATAAATGCCAAACTCGGTGGTACCCCTTGGAAAATCGCAGTCCCCGAATACAGGGAACTAATTATCGGAGTGGGAGCTTTCAAACATTCTGACACCAATATTCAGTACATTGGTTCTGCTTTTTCCTTTGATAACACCGGCGCATTTAATTCATTTGAATATTTCCATAAGGACGAATTAAAAGAGCTAGTCGGTTCTATCGAATCAGCTATCATGGATTATAGAAATACGATTGCCAATCTCGAAAGGCTCGTTATCCACTATTACAAAGATATGCGCGAAGATGAAGTAGAAATTATTGAGAATATGCTTTATAATATTGGTGTTGATGTACCCGTTTTTGTGGTCACAATCAACAAAACCGAATCAGAAGACATTGTAGTATTCGACAATGATTTTGTTGAAAAGATGCCTTACAGCGGTCGTTACATAAATTTGGGCAACAACACCTATTTGCTTTGCAACAACACCCGCTATTCCGACAACAACACGCGAAGCATTGAAGGTTATCCGTTCCCGGTCAAGTTGAAAATCAAATGTCATTCCGACAGTTCTTTACTAACAACTCCTACAATAAACGGATTGATCGACCAGGTATATCAATTTAGTCGCATATACTGGAAGTCAGTCAAACAACAGAATCTCCCTGTTACAATTAAATATCCCGAAATGATTGCTCAAATCGCACCACATTTCACAACCGGTTCAATACCTGCAAATATTGGGAAAGATAATCTTTGGTTCTTATAATCGAAGAAATGAGGGAAATAGAGTGTTTATGGGAAATATTGTGCAAGTGAGGGCAGAATTAAAACGAGTTTGAATTCTGCCGAACACAGCCGATATTGCAGGTACTGAAATCAGGGAAATATTCCATTTCCTCCAAATCCCCAATATCCCCTTTTTGATTTAAGCGGTATAATTTATTTGTAAACCTGCCCACGCAGGATTTTAAACCGAACAGGTAAAAAGGTATTCGTCAATCACTCACTTTGTTCGCAAAAACATAGCTGCAAGGGTAAAACAAGCAGCCTGAAAAAATCTCCACCCTTCGGGTAGTATTTTTCCGTCTGCCCTTGTCAGCTAACGCAGCCACACTAAGCATTGCGCTCCGGTAGGTGCTCATGCTTGCGTGCCTGCTTGTTTTGCTACACACGCTCGTTCATTCCTCATTCGCGGCTACTCCTGCCCCCTGAAACCCCAATAAGGTATTCGTTTCACTCATATATTTTTATACAGGGGGGCAGCCGCCGCTTATTGTTGTGCTCGCCTGCGGGTCGCTGCGGGCTAATCGGGCTGTCACAGTTTTTGTGGTCGCTCCCTTGTGTCTTTTGCCGTGTTCGTTTAGTCATTCCGCAAAGCTGCATTCCTTCATTCACACCGCAACGCCACCCCACGCAAGAGCTGTCCCTCAATCGTCCGTTTCGTTCCATTCCGCTCATTTCACTTTTAGGGGCATTTGTCTTTTCCACCCTCAATTCATGCGGTTGCAGCATAGTTCCGCTTCGCTCCACTAAGCTTCACCGCCCCACACAAAAGCCCTTAACCGTTCAATCGCTGCATTTCTCTTCACTTCCTCATTTCGTCCAGCCCTTGCTTTTTCCAACGCACTCGCTCTCAAAACAAAAACTCCGCCAGCCCTGCCGAATACGGCAGCCGTCCGCCGCCCTCATTCTTCGGGCTGTCTGCTGCCAGCGCCCTTGCTCCACTCGCAGTCGGCTCGCGCCTCTCCACTACACAGGCAAAAAAACTACTCCGCTATCGCTTCGCTTGTTTTTTACCTGCTCCGTTCCGGCTCAAGGCTGCTTTACCTGTTCTCGGTTTAAATCCTGCTTCGCCCACGCACAGCCCCCGACCACCCACCCCTAAAGAAATGCAGTTGAATTTTAGTGTTTAAGCCCTTCGGGCAATTTAATTCAGGAAGAATAATGAGGTACGTATAATTTTACCCAGAAAAAAAATGAATATGCAAAAATAGCCGTTTCGCTTACCGTCAGTACAAGGTCAAGCCCTCCGGGTTTTCGCCAAAATCTCCACACCTCCGCTCTGCTTCGGGTAGTATTTTGCCGAAAAACCTTGACAGCCGCCGCTTCACTGGCTGAATGAAAGGCATATCCTTTTTTCTTCTTTCTTTTTTTCTTTCTCTTTTCGGGGAAAAAATAATTGTTGTTTTTGTTTTGCTGATTGATGAAGTTGTTGCTCGTTCACTCAATCTTTTTTGCAATGACAAAAGCAAGATACAGCAAAGAAAAGCACAAGATACTAAATTGATTATCTTCTATTTATGTCGATTTAATTTTGTTTTGGACAAGGTCAAAAAGGGTTCTCCTCCGTACCAAATCCAAGTAAACAATTTTATTAACTCCATAAATTTTTAGAACAATGGGAAAGATTAATTTAGGTATTCTCGGAAGTTTCTCAGGTAAAGTGGGAAATGTCATAGGTGGTAACTGGAAAGGTATCAGCTACATGCGTGCAAAAGCCACTTCGGTAAGCAATCCTCGCACCGATGGGCAAGTAAATCAGCGTACTAAATTCGCTTTAGTGTTAGCAATTTTGAAACCAATAACCGGATTCCTCCGTGTAGGTTACAAAAAGTACGCAATCAAGCAAACAGCGTTTAACGCTGCAATGTCCTACATTTTGAACAACGCTGTTACTGGCAGTTCTTCCGCTGATTACAGCGTTGACCTCGCCAAAGTGCTTGTTTCTCGCGGTTCACTCACCGGAGCTTTAAACGGTGTTGCAATCTCTGCAAATGGTGTCGTTACCGTGAATTGGGCTGACAACTCCGGCAGTGGTACTGCAACCGCAACTGACAAGGCTCTGATCGTTATTCTGAATCCAACTCGTGCGGAATCTATTTTCGATACTGGAGGAAACCAAAGGGCTGCTACCACAGAAGACATTACCGTTCCTGCCGATTGGGTTGGCGAAAGCGTCGAAGTGTTCCTGGGTTTCATTACCGCCGACGGGAAGGAAGTTGCAAACAGCGTTTATTTAGGCACTGTAGCCGTTGCCTAAGCATAGGCAATTATCTGTTTTCTTGCAGTAAAAGCCGCTCATTTGGGCGGCTTTTTTAGAATAATCAAATTCAACAACATTTTAAAATTCAATCAAATATGATACGATTAATAATGAATAAGGATTGGGGCAACTTTAATTCGCTCCTGACTGTTCTGGCAGTCCTCTACACGTGTGTTTTTCTGTCCGTGCTGATTGACCTATTCTTCGGAATAAGGCGTGCAAAACGCCTGAAAATTGTCCGTACCAGTTTCGGCTATCGCCGCACCATTACCAAACTGACAAGCTACTTTGGTTTAATGATCATGCTTTCCATTGCCGATATTGTGGCAAGCGTGGTTTTTGATATGCCATATTTCACCGTAATCGGTGCAATCGGGATTGTCCTAGTCGAAGCAAAATCCGTTTTTGAAAACCTCAGGCAGGAAAGCAAAAATGTAGATGACATTCAAAATATCCTACTCAAACTCTTTGAAAACAAAGAGGAGATACAAACCCTCATTTCATTTCTAAACTCAAAAAAGCAGGAGGAATAGTCATGAAATCAAGAGGACTTCGAAACAACAATCCATTGAATATACGGCATAGTGGCGAACAGTTCCAGGGCGAAATCAAAGGCAAGGACAAGAGTTTCAAAACATTCTCGTCACTGCCTTACGGCTATCGTGCCAGTTTTGTAATCCTTGGGACGTACCTTTCCCAGGGATTAAACACCGTTGAAAAGATCATTGCCCATTGGGCACCGTCAACCGAAAACGATACAGAAAGCTATATCGCCCATGTTGAAAGATGGTCGGGTGTTCCCCGAAACAAGGAGCTAACCGCCCGGGATGGCTCTGAATATATTCTAATCGTTGCGGCCATGAGTTTTGTCGAAAACGGACAAAATGCCGATATTTCAGCAGTACAGGCAGGATTTAATCTACAAACTAAAATCAAAATTCAATGAAAAAAATACTTATAATCGCAGTAATAGCAACTATATTGTGTTCTTGCAAATCGATCAAATACATTCCGGTTGAGACTACAAAAATAGAATACCGGGATAATTTCGTCAGAGATTCAATTTTCCGTTACGATTCTGTTTTTGTCAAAGATAAAGGCGACACGCTAATTCTGGAAAGATACAAGTATCTGTATAAAAATAAGATTGTCAAAGATTCAATTTTTATCAATGATACTATTCGGGTTCCCTATCCAGTAGAAGTGATAAAACAAGTAAAAGCCCCGCTTTCGAGCTGGCAAAATTTTCAAATATGGTGCGGTCGCTTTGCTCTTTTTGCATTGTTGTTAGCTTGCATTTATTTTATATGGAAACAGAAAAAGTTCTGATATCGTTTAACTACATATTAAATCCCGCCCGAAAGAGCGGGATTTTTCATTATCCAGTATTCAAATCTATCAAAAATGAAGTATATTTGTGTCTCACATGTATTGTTTATAAATGCTTATCAGAGGCGAAATAAACAGCTAATAATCAATAGTATGAATTTTATTTTTATTGATCGTATATTTGTTTCATATTTGCAACATGCTTTTGTAAATAGCTGATTATAAATTACATTTACATTTGAAGAGGTAAAATAATACACTGAAATTCTCATGCTTAAACGGGTGTTAATTCATCAACACCCGTTTTTTGTTGCCGCTGACGCGGCGAAACAACGGATAATCAAGCAAAAGCGTAGTACATTGCGAAAAATGCGCCACGCTTTCTTGTTTCGGGGGCGTTGGGAAAGTTCTGGAAATGAACCACCGATTTTTGTACCAAATTTATACCGCAATATAAATGACACTGAAGTGAAATATAATAGTGATAACTAACTGAAAAGCAAAATGGGGAAAAGCAAACTGCAAATACCGAAGATATGCCTGCAATGCGGAAATACATTCTTGGCAAAAACTGTCAAGAATGTGTATTGTAGTGAAGAATGTTGCCGACTCGTGCAGAATGAGAAGAAGAGGAAAGAAAGAAGGTCGAAAGTCCTGAATGCAATCAAAGCAGACGGAACAGAGTATATTACCATTCCAAAAGCATTGCAAATATTCAGTACAACACAAAGTACAATTCGCAGAATGATAATCAGAAGGAGAATAGCATACAGGAAAATAAGTCCCGCAAAACGATGTTTTTTGTGCAAGACCTTGTATTCCCATTACGGCCAGCAAGCATTATGACGGACAATCCAAAACAGAACCACATATTCCATCAAATCGGTCGATCAGATGCACATCTTTTCTTCGGATTACTATCCTACTGGGTGGTCAACACCATTCGTTATCAATACGGTGCTATTGGACAGAGATTGTAAAACGCATGTCAACACAAAAATTGGTAACAACAGAAGCCATCAATGCTCTCGGCGATAGCGTCGAATTGCGTCAATGCAGCTGTCCAAGCAAACAAGCTGTTGAGATTTACGACGCACTCGGGCTAAAACATCATCCATTCAAAAAACGAAAAATTTGTAGGACACAGCACCCACCCGACCAATCTCTAACTTGTTGTATAGCAAGAAAAACGTGATTTAGGGTGTGAAAGTTGGGCTACCTCAATTTCGCACCCGCTTCGCGTTCGAAAGCAGCTATCAACTTGTTCATTATCTTGGTAATATCCTCTTCGGTTAAGGTTTTATCCGCATGCTGTAAAACAAAGGTCAGCGCGTATGATTTCTTCCCGGGTTCAACCTTCTCTCCCTCATACACATCAAACAGAGATACATTTTTCAGCTGTTTGGACCCATATTTGTAAGCAATTTTTTCGAGTGTCTCATAAGTAATCGCTTTATCTACCACCAACGCCAAATCACGTTTAACCGATGGAAAAGAGGGCAACTGAGCATAAGTAACACCTCTTCCGCTACAAAGAGCAAGTAAAGACGACATCTCAATTTCGGCATAACAAACCTCTTTCTTAATATCAAAGAACTTCAAAATAGAAGGATGCAAAATGCCAATCCTACAAAAAGCAGTTCCATTATATTCATATACAAGATGATCGATAAAACGGCAATCAGGCTCAAATGAACAAACAAAATCTGCCTTAGGCAAATTTAATAGTTTAAAAATATTCTCTATAATATTTTTTAAATAAAAGAAATCCAATGAATTGCCTTTTTCATTCCACAAATCATCATGAGTTTTGCCGCTTACAAAAAAGGACATGAACTCTTCTTCCTTATACTGTTCGGTAACTGCGTCATCGCGTGTGGCAGCAATATTTTTTTTGTAGATCTTCCCAAACTCGAACAATTTAAGATTTCCACGTTTGTTATTGATATTTCTGACAACGCTTTCCAAACCACCAAATAGTAAAGTCTGTCTCATTACACCCAGCTCATTACTCAACGGATTCAATAGCTTAACCGTTTCATTTTGATTTATAAAATCAAACGTTTCAACATAACTTTCTTTGCTTAAAGAGTTATTCATTATTTCAAAGAAACCGTTATTTGCCAAATAACCGGATACTTTTTTTTGAATAAGTCGCTGATTCGGTTCGTTGATCAAATTGATGTTATAATGAAGAATATCAGGAATTTGGATCTTGTCGTATCCATAAATTCTGAGAATCTCTTCAATCAAATCGATGGGACGCGTAACATCGGTCTTGAACAGCGGAATGGATAGATTGATGACCTCATCGGTTGAGCCGCACACTTCAATTCCCAAGGACAGCAAGATGATGGAAACCATTTGTTTATCAATCTCTTTTCCGGCAATTTTATTGATTTCCGAGTAGCGCAAACTAATTTTTTTCCTTTCAATCTCTTCGGGATAAATATCGGTCAATTCGGTACAAAGTCCGCCGGCAATATCTTTGATGAGATGTGCGGCGCGGCGAAGGGCATATAATGTAATTTCAGGGTCGCAGCCACGCTCAAAACGGAAGGCGGCGTCGGTTTTAAGGTTATGTCTTTTGGAAGTTCTTCTAATGGCAATAGGGTTAAAATAAGCACTTTCCAAGAATATGTTTTGAGTATTCTCAGTCACACCCGAATCCAATCCTCCATACACACCTGCGATGCACATAGGAGCCGATTCATTGCATATCAGCAAATCCGATTGGTCCAATTTTACTTCCACACCATCTAACGTAACGAATGGCGTACCGGATGGTAAATTCTTGACGATTATTCTGTTTCCCACAATGCTATCAGCATCAAAAGCGTGGAGGGGCTGTCCTATCTCGAACATCACGAACTGCGTAATATCTACAATATTATTGATAGGACGAATGCCGATGGATTTTAAACGATTTTGTAACCAAACCGGGGATTCTTTGACGTCTATATTTTCGATATACATACCGGAATAGCGCGGGCAATCCGTTTTATTCTCAACCGTAATATCAATGGGATTTTTGCGAACATTGCCCATAATTTCGTAGTCTAACGGACGCATCAGTGCTGAGCAGGCAACGTTGTTGGCTTTCAAAATAGCTTGCAAGTCACGTGCAACGCCGTAATGAGAAATAGCATCGCTTCTGTTAGGGGTGATGCCGATTTCAAAAATAGTATCTGTTTCAACTTTGAAATATT
>Ga0209099_1001911_pt1 | contig 19458 bp, 20 predicted proteins | sample AD_JPNHW2_MetaG_FD_184430 | JGI IMG/M metagenome (GOLD analysis project Ga0209099, IMG submission 184430) | Active sludge microbial communities of municipal wastewater-treating anaerobic digesters from Japan - AD_JPNHW2_MetaG (SPAdes) (version 2) | ecosystem: Engineered > Bioreactor > Anaerobic... | reverse complement strand
TATAACGCAGTAAATCCCCGAGATCCAGTATTCTCGGGATTGGAAGCTTTCGGGAAGTGGTAGTAGGTTTCAATTTAAATAGTTCGGGAGTGTTGCTGAATAAAGCGATTTGGCTTTCAAAATTAACGTATTAGCCCTTATCTTCTGAATTATACGATGTCTTTCGTTCAGCAGTTGGTTTCCCGAACAGATCTGTCAAAGAATACAGGGCATATTCCTTTTAAATCAGTTGTACTGGAAATGTACAATTAACCCGCACAGCATCAAACTCATGGCATTTATTTTACATTTGCACAGATTCTGTTTCTTATGAAGAAAATCATCATCATCAACGGGCCAAACCTCAACCTTACAGGCCTGCGTGAGCCGGGAGTTTACGGAGAAGCCTCTTTTAACGATTATCTGCCGATACTTGCCAGGGAATTCGCTGAGGTTGTAATTGAGTATTACCAGACGAACATCGAAGGAGAAATAATCAATAAATTGCAGGAAACCGGCTTTTCGTATGACGGAATAGTGCTGAATGCAGGCGGTTATACACATACCTCCGTTGCAATAGGTGATGCAATCAAATCTATCCGCACACCTGTGGTAGAAGTTCACCTGTCAAATATCCTGGCCCGTGAGGATTTCCGCAGCCAATCCATGATCTCAGCAGGAGTAAAAGGTGTTATAGCCGGTTTTGGAATGAACTCATACAGGCTGGCAATCATCAGCCTGTTAAGTGCTTAAGCTCAAAGATTGTAAATAATAGCCGGGAGAACTTGCCCCTATTACGAAAACCGGGCATGGTCAAGGTCGGTAAAAGATTTTTTCTTGCGGATATGATATTCAACCACAAGATTTGCATTGTATATCATCGTTACTTTGTTGTGCTGCAGCATCTTCCGTTTTGTCCGCAACCTCATTAAGTTCCTGTAAAAATATCCGTGTGCCCTCAGCACGGCATAAAAATCGGCAAAACCGGCACCCAGCAGGAAGGTAATGGCTGCAACGCCGTCAAGCGGAAAACGCACAGCAAAAACAGCCAGGAGTTGATCGGCAGGAAGGTTTTTGTATAAAAGTGCCAGGTTGTTTCTGAAATTAAGATAGGTCTTATGCGACGATTGTTTGGGCAATGTGCCGCCTCCAACGTGGTAAACCACTGAATCGGGACAATACATGACCCGATAACCTTTGTTCTTAAGCCGCCAGCAGAAGTCAATTTCTTCCATGTGGGCAAAAAAGTCTTCATCCAACCCGCCTAACTCTTTATAAACCCTGGCTTTAACAAACATGCAGGCACCGGTAGCCCAGAATATCTCGGCTGGTGTATCATACTGCCCTTTGTCTGTTTCAATCGACTGAAAAATGCGTCCCCGGCAGAAAGGGTAACCATACCTGTCGATGAATCCCCCGGCAGCACCGGCATATTCAAATTTCTCGGTATGATGATAGGAACGCAGCCGGGGTTGGCAGGCAGCTATCTTTTCATCCTGCTCCATAAGGTCAATCACCGGTTTTATCCAGTTTTCGGTAACTTCAATATCGCTGTTCAGTAACACATAATAATCGGCGTCAACCTGGGCGAGTGCGTCGTTGTATCCTTTTGCAAACCCGCCATTGGTCCTGTTTTGTATTATCCTGATTTGCGGAAAATTATCCTGAAGAAATTCCACTGAACTGTCGGTACTGGCATTGTCAGCCACTATTACTTCAGCAAAACCGGCGCTATGTTCTATGACACCAGGTAAAAACTGCCGTAAAAATTCACGGCCATTCCAGTTCAATATTACGACTGCTACGGAGGGCAAAGCTGGCAAGTTAAGGCGGAAATTAGTAAAGAGATTACACGAGGATTAATGAGGAACTGCTTTCACTGCATCCCGAAGCGAAAATAATGAATTAATTGACAAAAACATTGATATTTGATCAATCTTCTACTTTATATTTCCATCTGCGGTGCGACCAAAGCCATTGTTCAGGATGGCTAACAATGTCTTTTTCAAGGATTTCCACATGCCTGTTTGTGATCTCATGCTCGGCTGTGAATTTTGGAGAATCTGTTATCAATTCAAATTCCACTTCATAAAAACCTCTTTTCACCCTTTGCAGGTGAGCAAACATTACCACATGATCCAGTGATTTGGCAATTCGCTCGGTACCCAGGAAAACTGCCGTTTGCTGATTTAAGAAAAGTGTATGATAATTTATTTCATCCCTGTGCGGCGTTTGATCGGCCAGAATGGCTGTGAGGCTTAGTTCGTGCCGGCGCGATGCCATAATGCGGTAGGCGCTTTTAAACGGTATGAGCACATCCTTCATGAACTGCGTCCTGAGAAAAGTCATGAATTCTTCAAACACCTCGCTGCTAAGTGGTTTCACAATGGCGCAATTATGCACGAAACCGGGGCACTGCAGCGCCGTTGAAGGCGGATACCATTCCCAGTTGCCGCAATGGCCGCTTACCATCATCACACTGCGGCCCTGCAAGCGGTATTTTTCAAGCAATTGAGGGTTCACAACCTTCATCCTGCGCTGCAATTCAGCGGCTGTTATGCCCTGAGTTTTCAGTACCTCAAAAATTATATCCGACAGATTCAGGTAGAACTGCCGGCAGATTATTTTTCGTTCGGCATCAGTTTTAAGCGGAAATGATTTGCTAAGATTTTCCTCAACAACCTTTCGGCGGTACTTTAAAACTGAGTGCAGCAAAAAAGCAAGAAAGTCCGATTTCAGGTAAAGAATGCTGAAAGGCAACCGGCTAATGAACCAATTAACGGTTTTCAGAGTTTGCAGGCGAAAATTCATGGAAATCTCGGAACGAAAACAATAATATTACGGTTAATAAGTGCTTTCCCATTGTTCTCTTGCTTTCCCGCTGAAATAATCAGCATCTTTTGTCCGGTCAAGGTCCATCGGGTTATTGTTGCGGAAGGTGTCGCGGCTATGAAGATCCACTTCCCACCTGTAATTGTTTATTTCGCCTTTTACGTTTGAGTGGAGTATCTCAAAATCGTTGTGGGCATAATCACGGGAATAAAACAGGAACTTACCATTTGACTGTGTACCAATGGTATAATAGTGCCAGATTTCATAAGGCCATGCCGAAGGGTCCATATACTCGCGGAAGCGCGAATTTGGCGGCCCATACTGCAGGTAAACCCGGCCGCGCTCTGTTTCATATCCTTTTTTTGAAGGTGTTTTGAACTCTTGGTTTACGGCTAAAACCTCCACATAATATTTTTGCCATTCACCTGCAGGATTCAACATATTTCTGGATTGCCAGAAAGCAAGAAAATATTTCTGCATGGTTTCGAGGCTGGCTATTTTGAGCTGTGTATCAATAAAAAGCTTTTCAGATGATGATGAAATCGGGAAACACATCCTGATAAATTCCCTGAGTGTATCAGGATTGCTGTATGCAGCTACAAATGAGTTGTTTATATTCACACCCGAAAGATCATTTGTATTGTATGTAATCGCGGGATTACTTCGTTGGAAGAACAATGATTTTCTCATCAACTCCTTGTTTTCCTTGTCCCTTGCAGCCACAACCAGGTTGTAGTTTCCTGATGGCAATGCCGAAATATCGAACTCACTGAAAACCACGTTTATCGGCTTCAGGATTTCTCTTTTCAACCGTAAATTCTCCGCCACTATTTTTCCTGTTTCAAACGATTCTATTGAGGTTGCAACCACGTATCTGTCATCGCCGCCAAGCAGTTTTCCCATATTGTACAGTTCAGTGTAAAATGTGATCTTATTTACCTGTTGGGGGAAGAAATTATCGAGATATGGAATGAAATCATAACCGCTCTTCGTAAGTTGTCCCGGTTTATCAACTTTGGTAAATGATTCGATGAGTTGCACATCTGATATCCTGGCCTGGCCGTCGGGAAAATCAAGGTTAACCTCATCAGTGACCAGGAAAGGTTTCATATCCCGGTTTTTATCAGCAATCGAAATATCAATATCATACTTGCCGTTTGGCAATGCGATACGCTGCTGATCGAGGAAACTGAAATTGACGGCAGCCGTGTCATCCACTTCAGGGCTAAAGAGTTCATACTTCCTGAAATCCCTGATTGAATCATTTTGCTTGAAAAGCATGGTTACAAGTATAGAGCCCTGGAATTTGCCATTTTCCTTTTTAACATACTGAACACTCTTCCCCAGCACCGAAAGATAAGTCTCAACAAAAGGGCCTGCTTCGGGTGAGCAAAAAGCAGAATAAGACCAGAAAGCCCTGAGGTTTGACGGATTTGAATATGACGGAACCGTAAGTGCCAGCATTGCGGTTATAAAGATTATCTTCTTCATGCTTTGGAAAGTTGAATTACTATTGCAAAGTTAGTGATAATCTTGAGGGATATTATTTACAGGCCGGGGTTATTTTGAAGTGCCAGGAAGGGCACTGGAACAGGAGAATCCATGGGAACCGTTAACATTTTTTGATAATGAAGAATTTTTGATAATTTTGCAGCACCGGAGAGATGGCAGAGTGGTCGATCGCGGCGGTCTTGAAAACCGTTGACCTGCAAGGGTCCGGGGGTTCGAATCCCTCTCTCTCCGCTGAAAAAAAAGTCCTCAGTATATTGAGGACTTTTTTTTTTACCTGCTTAATCAGCCTCACTTAAGGTTTCTTGATCGCTATCAGCACCTGGTTGTCCGAAATCCTTGTAACCGAATCATTTGCAGTCACTTGCTGATCAGCTCCCACCGGTTTTTCGCTGCCAGCTGAATGCATCGCACAAAAAGCCTCTGCCTTTTCCCTATCAGTAAATATCACCGAAACAAGCGTTTGCTCTGTCTGCGGCAGTATCAATGCCCTGTACCCGGTAATATCTTTGAAAAGATTGACCAGGTCGGGAGCCCCGTTTCTTACACCTAACTCCCCTTTGACAAGTAAAGCATCCAGGTTGATGGTTTGTACCTGAACATCCGGAATAAATTTGCTCAAATCGGCAACTTCTTCGCTGATCTTACTTACCAAAGTATGGCCAATAGCCAGTGAGGCTGCGCTGTCGGCAGGTGTGCCAGTGCTGTTGATAATGCTGATATAATAAGGCCCCGCGACGATCTGCAACTGGTATCTGGCCTGGCATGTGAAGGGCGTCAATGCAGGGGTGCTCCTGCAGCGATACCTCGACACGGAATAGATGCCGAATGCGTCCTCGGGAGAATTCATTTTGTATAACTCGATGGTATATTTTCCACCCTGCCAATTAACCTCATTAACCCAGGCTCCGGCAAAACCATACTCAAGATAAAGATCGGCCCCGCCATCGATATAACCGTAAAGCGAAGATCCGTTGAAAGTCCTAGGCGCTTCAAAAACAGCGCCGGGCAGATCATTTTTATCAATAACAGGGAAAGCCACAGTTGCCTGACCGATACCCTGTAATGTAACGGCAAGCAGCACGCCTATTGTCGTAAGGAACTTATTAATCATCAGTATTACAAGTTGTCAGTATTTTTATGCTAAGTCTATTACTTTGAGTTCGATCAGTTCCTTGTCTGAAACTCCAAGCCCAAGGTCGGTGGACATCTTCAGGAATTTTAAAAGTTCGGGTGTAGATGTTTTCTGAATACCTTCAGCTATGCGTTTCTCAGCAATTATGTCGTACCCGATCCTGTCCATGGCTACGGGGTCGGAGGAGACAAGTATAACATTAAAATCGCAGATAAACTGCGGGTTAGCCCCCGGCCCTCCGTTGAAACAACCGCGAAGTCCGTCACAAATATTGAGCACCACTTTGTCGCGCAATGGCGAAAAAGCACATACCTCGGCACAGGTATCATTCCACAGTTGGGCATGCAATCTGCCGGTATTGGTGATTGCCCCGTAAGCCAGGTTTTTCATTGCATTGGTGATGGAGTTCCCGGCATTTTTGAGGATTGGTATGTTAATGATCTTGTCCAGGTCACGGGTAACAATTTTAGTAAAATAAGAGTACTTGCCGCCATTGACCATATATGGAATGGTTTCACTATCGTATTCACCTTCCACATCAGCCCAGTAATACCATTCCCTGTCGATGTTGTTTTCACCATATAGCTTTCCTTCGCTATCATAAAACGCACCCTGCTCATCCTGCATTTCAGTGCCCGAAATTTTGATTCCCGGGTAATTTTCGGTTGTATATCCGACATCCTTTAAATCCATAGCCCGCCTGTCCCATATCACAATACTCTCCTTTTTGATCCCGCTTTCAAGAAGTTGCTTAACAATCGACTTGGTAACCGCGTGGCTTGTGGAAAGGAGCGCACCTGCTACCGGGTTCACTTTCAGCCCGATGGTTTCACCCGGTTGCACAAATTTCCGCCAGGCTTTTTTAAGGTTTTTCTGGCCGGTGAGCTCCAGCATTGCCCTTTTAATCATGGTATATGCTTCTTCCTCAACCGGAGTGCCGTTTACGACTGCCTTTCCGTTTTTAACCTGAACCACTTTGCCGGGATACCTGCCAGGCATCGAAAACTCGTGCCTCGGAGTTTTTGAAGCATCTGCAATGTTAGTTGCAGGCTTATCGGGAGCAGGTTCAATGGGTGCTGAGATGACCGACAAGGGGTTGGCGGCGAGCGCCAGGCTCCCGGCACCAAACAGTGTGACAAACTTTCTGCGGTCAAGTGAATTTGCTTTCATGATGTTTCAAAAGTTAAATTTCTGGTATGCCAAATATATTAATATGAATCATTCGGACAACATAAAACCCGCCTTAAAAATTAAAATCGTTTAAATGATCTTGATTTGAGTACGCAATAATCCCGAATTCCACTAACTTAGATGCATAAATAACTATTAACCATTTGAGTAACCTTAAAAATTGGTCAAACCCATGAAAAACTTTTTCGTTACAGCCACACTATTCACCCTGCTAATCCTCGCTTCATCATCAATTGTATCAGCTCAGACAGAAAACCTGAAGGTTATCGGCTACGCTACCATTGATGGCACAATGCAAGGCAAACTAAAAACTGACGACGGCAATCAACAGTCTAAGATTAAAATCTATGGCCTTGAATATCAGGCTAATCAACTAACGGGCATTTCAACCAATATGATAACCGGTAAACGCCAGCAGAGCCCGGTGACAATCACAAAGCCCCTGAGTTACTGCACACCGCAGTTGTACCAGGCATTATATACAAATGAAGTATTGAAATCGGTGATGATCGAACTCGTAAAAAGGCAGACTGACGGCTCAGAAATGGTTTATTATACGATAAAACTTACAAATGCTACTGTCAGCAAAATCAGTGAAAAAGCAGAACCAGTGGCTGCATCCTTTTCAAACAACCTGCCTCTTGAAGAAGTTTCATTCAGTTACCAGCGCATTGAAATGGAGCATAAAGAAGGAAAAACCATGGTAATGGACAATATTGGAAACTAAACAGTATTCATAAACAAATCACGACCTGAAAATTGCCGTATGGCATTGCTGATTCAAAGCCATATCTTTGCAGCAATGCCTTTTTCAGTCAAAAGAAACCTGTTCGCGCTTTATCTCATCAAGGTTGCCAAATGGATGAACCTGGTGATGCCTGTGATTGTGCTCTTCTACAAATCAAACGGCATGGGCATGCGCGAGATATTTCAGTTGCAGGCAGTTTACTCGCTTACACTCATGTTTTTTGAAATTCCAACAGGATACTTTGCCGACCGCGTGGGCCGAAAAACAAGCATTCTCATGGGAACCTTCGCCGGTGTAGCCGGTTACCTGGTTTATAGCCTTTCGTTTGGTTTCTGGAGTTTCGTGATTGCTGAAGTGGCCCTGGGCATAGGCCAGAGCCTTGTTTCCGGCGCCGATTCTGCCATGTTGTACGACACCCTGCTTGCCGGAAAACAATCCGACAAGTACACGCGGTTTGAAGGCCGGATTACTTCCGCCGGCAATTTCGCCGAAGCATTTGCAGGAATCATCGGCGGATTGCTGGCTGTGAGTTCATTGCGAACACCTTTTTATGTTCAGGCTGCAGTAGCTGCCATTGCAATACCTGCCGCTGTCAGCCTCGTTGAGCCACCCGTTATAACAAGGCGCGTCAGGCTTTCGGTACATAACATTATCGCTGTAATAAAACAATCGCTGCACAGTGATCGAAAACTGAAGTGGAACACTCTTTTTTCGGCGGTTACGGGAGTTTCAACGCTTACCATGGCATGGTTTGCCCAGCCTTTGTTCATACAGGCAGGGATAAAGGTTACCTGGTTTGGGATAATCTGGGCTGTGCTCAATGTTACCGTCGGACTGGCGGCCATCACAGCCTGGAAGATTGAAAAGCGCCTTGGTCCTGCTATAACAGTGATGTCGTTTTCTGCAGTTTTGGTTGCAGGATATATCGGCGTAGCAATTCTGCCGGCATTTGCAGGATTTGCCCTGCTGCTGTTGTTCTTTTTTGCAAGGGGAGTTGCTACGCCGACCCTCAGGAATTACGTAAACGTGATTTCAGCGTCTGAGGTCAGGGCTACCGTATTATCGATCAGGAATTTCGTTATCCGGCTCTTATTTGCTATTATAGGACCATTTCTGGGCTGGCTCACTGATACCCTCAGTTTGTCAATGGCCATAGGAATTGCGGGAATTATTTTCGGGGTGCTGATTGGAATAACACTCTTCTATTTTCTTAAATATAAAACATACCAGGCTGATTAGCTGCGCTTTGTCCAGCCAAGCTTAACAGCTACATCAACTGGTTAATTTCCTTACACTCAATTTTTCCTCTATCGCATAACTCATTTATTGTGGTCAATGCTTCAATGTAAGCACTCCATGGTAAATGACCCCGTTTTCCTCAAAAATATCGACAAGTTTGAGGGTTTTCATGCTTATTTCAGCAATTCCATATTCCTCGTCAATGTTTTCCGAAGGAATTGTCCAGGAAATTTTTGTTTCAGTTGGGTCAAGCTTCCAGGTTCCATAAACCGTTTGAGGTTCATCCGGATCACACTTGCTTGAGCCGGTATCTGAAGTCAGCGTGCTGTCATTATTGAAAATCAGGTAATTATCAGTAGCGCAGTTATCAAAAAGGAAATACATGTCATGCACCTTAAAAGTGATTCCGCCAATTACTACCGGGTATGCCGGATCAACATCAAGCGCTTTAATATACCATTTGCCGGCTGTAAGCATTTCTGCTTTGGATGCGCCGAGAGAATCATCATCCTTACTGCATGAAGTAACCGATAGTATAAGTATGGTCAGAGTGCATGCCAGCCAAACAGACGATTTAAAATGATTGATCATAGTGATTCAGAAGCTGATTTGGGTGAATTGCAAACGTGTTTAAAACGACTGCTCTGTTTCTGCAAAAGTAAATGAAAGAACAACGGGAATCCATGATTGTTTGGTTATCATAAACATCAGACATCTTCCTGTCCGCTGGAAACTATAAAGCTCAAGACATCCCGGCATAGAAACGCCGCAGCCTTTTACAACAAAACTTCGTTGTACTGTTTGAGATGAATAAATATCTTCTAATTTTGCAAGCCCTAAGGAAAGATGCCAGAGCGGTCGAATGGGGCGGTCTCGAAAACCGTTGACCCCTTTCCGGGGTCCCAGGGTTCGAATCCCTGTCTTTCCGCAGAGTAACAGCCTTGCAATTCGCAGGGCTTTTTTTATCATAAACCGGCTACTTTCGCGAGGCCATTGCTTGCTCTCATGAGCTTCCTGATGATCCTGCTCAACGCCAGCCCGACATAAGTCATGCCAAAAAAGGGCCTGACTGGTCACCCTAGATTGAACTGGAAGAAGGATTAACTAAAACTATTGATTATACTTCAGGCAACTTATCAACGCCTGATAGCCGCCAACAGGTTACTTACCTGAATAAATCGCCTGGATTGAGGGATTGTACCTTATATCCTGTTTACTATATTTCAGGCAATACCTGGATATCCCTTTCTCAACCGTGCTATCTGGATACTTGTATTTAGTTCGAATCCGATAAGCACGATCATTGCATTGAAATATATCCAGATCATAACAATAATAAGGGTGCCGATAGAGCCATACAGTGTATTATACTTCGATATAGAGTTTACGTAATAGTTGAATCCGAAAGATAAAAGGATAGTAAGCAGTGACGCAAGTGTTGAGCCTGCTGAAATAAAGCGGAACCTGCTTTTGGCTGCAGGAGCCAGGTAATACAGGAATGAGTATGCGAAGAAAAGTAATGCAAGGGTAACAAGCCATTTGCCTGCCAGTATGAAATAATAACCCGACCCCCTGAGAAGATCATGTTGCACAAGCCAGTCGAGAGCCAGCGGACCGATAGTGAGCAGGGCGATGGCTAATATAAGCAGGACTGACAGTATTATAACCAGCAGGATTGAAATGACCCTTTGCATGATCCACGACCTGTCTTCCACAGCATGGTAAGTTTGATTGAAGGAGATGATGAGGCTGTGAATCCCATTGGTAGAAAAGTATAGCGCCAGTAAAAAACCCACTGAAAGCAGTCCGCTGTGAGGCTGCTTTATAATATCAAAGAGCGTGCCTTCAACCGCGGCAAAAGCTTTCTGCGGGATAAAGGATTGCATAAGTTCGAGAAGTGAGTCCTGAAAATCAGGGATCGGGATGTAAGGAATGATGGTGAAGAAGAACAGGATAGCAGGGAAAAGAGCCAGGAAAAAATTATATGAAAATGCAGCAGCCCTCATGCTAAGCGAGCCTTTCATCAATCCCTTGATAAAAAACACCAGCACATCATACAGAGGCAGCCCGTTAAAACCCGGCAGAACCAGTTTCCGTGAATACCTGATAAGTGTGGTAACCGTATTACTCCTGACAAACTGAATCGACTTCAGCCGCGCATAACGCTGAATTCCAACCTGCCGCTTTTTAAAACCCGCTTGAAATGACACGAATACTTACTTAACCGCTTTTAAACTTAAATCGAGGCTGCTGATATGATGCGTTAGCGCTCCGACCGAAATAAAATCAACCCCGCATTCAGCATACTGCCTTATCGTTTCTTCGGTGATGCCTCCCGAAGCTTCCGTTTCATATTTACCACCTATTATCTGAACAGCTTTCCTGAGGGTTTCAAAATCAAAATTGTCGAGCATGATCCGGTCAACCCCACCCCTTTCCATCACCTGCTGCAATTCGTCAAGGTTCCTGACCTCAATTTCAATCCTGAGATTCAGATTCTTTTCATCAAGATACCTGTGAGCAGCATCAATGGCTTTGGAAATTCCACCTGCAAAATCAACGTGGTTGTCCTTGATGAGGATCATATCAAACAGTCCGAACCGGTGATTAAGTCCGCCGCCGGTTTTAACCGCCATTTTTTCCAGTTCGCGCAGCACAGGTGTAGTTTTACGTGTATCCAGAATCCTGGTTTTTAAGCCCTTCAGTTTCAGTACTAATTTATGCGTTTGCGTAGCAATTCCGCTCATACGCTGCATAAAATTGAGCACTGTGCGTTCGGCTGTAAGCAAGGACACGGAACGGCCTTCCACCTCAAAAACAATGTCACCCTTATGGATGGATTCCCCGTCATGCTTAAAAATCGTAATTGTGATGTCAGGGTCAACCTGTCTGAAAACTTCGCGGGCAACATCAACTCCTGCCAATATGCCATCTTCCTTAACCAGCAGCCTGGCCTTGCCCCTGGCAGTTCCCGGAATGGTTGAAAGTGAGGTGTGATCGCCACTGCCGATGTCTTCGCGGAGGGCTTCGGAAATTATCTGGGAGATTGTCACGACGGTTTAGTTATAAACCGCAAAGATAGCAAGCCTGATTCAGAAATCAGTCAGTCTCTATTTCTATCTGCTGGATAAAGAGCTGGCCGCTTACCGGTTTGAACAAAACATATGTCCTGAAAACTTTGCTACCGCTTTTGTATGAGCCAATCATAAACTGCGAACCGCCTGACGAAGAGCCCTGCTGATTCACTGCAAATGATACCGGAGGATTTTTGGTAAAGAAATCTTTCATCACCATTTCGGCCTGTGCTTTGCTGAACGTTCCCTCCTTTTCGGGAAGCGAAATTTCAACCGAACTCGAGAAATATTTCGCAAGTTCTTTTGAATTTCCGTTTCGTATTGCTGTAGCAACGCTTTCGAGGATACCCGCCGGCATTTCCGAAGCATTGGTTTTTGAGGCCGGTATGGCCATCACAAGAACAAATAATATGCTGATTATCTTTTTCATCACTTTGTTTGGATGCAAACAAAAGTACAAAAATCGAACCAAAATACTATTGAAGATTAAAATCGATGCATTGCAACTTCCTATCTTTGATTCCGCAACTGCAAAAAAGCCCAGGACAACATGAACGTTACGATTCTGATGATCGGCAGAACCTCCGACAATTATCTTCTGCAGGGGATAGCTGAATTCACCGGAAGGCTTAAGCACTATCTCAAACTGAACTGGGTTGAATTGCCTGACCTGAAAGAGAGGAAAAGCCTGACAGCACAGCAGGTCAGGGAGAAAGAAACAGAGCTTCTGCTAAAAAAACTCCCCGCCAGGAGTGTTGTGGTTTTACTGGACGAAAGCGGCAGGGAATACACATCCGTTGGATTTGCCGAATTTATTACAAAACAGGCCAATTCAGGAACCAGGGAACTTGTTTTTATTATCGGCGGTGCATATGGCGCTTCCGAAGAACTGAAAAAAAGGGCTGACGCCATGCTTTCGCTGTCGCGCATGACCTTTACCCACCAGCTTATCCGCCTGATATTTGCCGAACAACTTTACCGGGCGATGACTATAACCAGAAATGAACCGTATCATAATGAATGAAGTGAATAACGAATAACGAATAACGAATAACGAATAGTGATCCTGATAGCTATTGGGAATGAATAGCTAAAAGCTAAAAGCCAAAAGCCAAAAGCTAAAAGCTAAAAGCTAAAAGCTAAAAGCTAAAAGCTAAAAGCTAAAAGCTAAAAGCCAAAAGCCAAAAGCCAAAAGCTAAAAGCCAAAAGCTAAAAGCCAAAAGCTAAAGACTTACAACTAATTACTGGAAAATAATGGTTTAGAAATCAGCACAATAATCATGAAAGAAATTGTTTTCGCAACAAATAACAAACATAAACTGGAGGAAATCCGCCATATAACCGGGGATCATCTGCTGATCAAAAGCCTGTCGGAGATTGGTTGCTACGACGATATTCCCGAAACCGCCGAAACCCTCGAAGGAAATGCTTTGCTCAAAGCAGCCTTTGTAAGGGAAAGATACAACTATGACTGCTTTGCCGACGACACAGGCCTTGAAGTTGATGCGCTCAACGGGAGGCCGGGCGTTTATTCTGCCCGGTATGCCGGCGAAGGTCACGATTTTGATGCCAACATGGAGAAACTCCTTGAAGAACTCCAGGGCATCGAAAACCGCTCCGCCAGGTTCAGAACTGTGATTGCGCTTATTATTAACGGCAATCAATACCTGTTTGACGGGCATATCAACGGCCACATAATCAGTGAAATGCGGGGTAAAAAAGGGTTTGGCTACGATCCGGTTTTCGTGCCCGACGGCTACAACTTAACATTCGCTGAAATGCCAGCCGAACAGAAAAACCTGATCAGCCACAGGGCCATTGCAACCACAAAACTGGTTGAATTTCTCCTTAAGGAATTTGAGCATTAAAATCTATCTTGCAGTCTGAAGTGCTTCTTCAATAAGGATGCCGAAAAATTCCTTCAGGCTGTATCCAGCAGCCACAGCCTGCCGGGGCACAATGCTGCCATCGGATAATCCCGGTACAGTGTTGACTTCGAGGAACCAGAGTTTCCCTTCAGAAAGGAAATAATCGAACCTCACCACCCCTTTACAGTTGAACTTCTCATATAGAAAGGCAGTTATATGGTTGCAATCAGCAAGTTCATCCGGGGTAATGGGTGCCGGTGTTATTTCATCGGCCATTCCGGAGGTGTACTTAGCCTCATAATCAAAGAAATCCTTCTTTGAAACGATTTCGGTAACCGGGAGAACGATCACACGGCCATTCTGCCTGAAAACCCCGCAAGCCAGCTCTCTGCCCTTAATATACTGCTGCACAAGCACTTCGTCATCTTCTGCAAAAGCATCATCAATGGCCTTCTCGAAACCAGAAATATCATACACTTTCGTCACACCACAGCTTGAACCGGATTTGTTAGGCTTCACGAAACAGGGCAGTCCGACTTTTTGCGCAAGCGCTTCGGCGTTATAGCTTTCAAGGTGCCTGATGAGTATGGTTTCGGCAACGTTCATTCCGTATTGGATTGCCAGGTCGTTACAGAAATATTTGTTAAATGTAACGGCTGAAGTAGTGAGGTCGCACGAGGTGTATGGGACATGCATCATATCAAGGTACCCCTGCAGCCTGCCGTCTTCGCCGGGTGTGCCGTGAATGGCGATAAAGGCACAATCGAAAAATATGCGGTCATCGTGGGCCAGCACACTGAAGGAGTTTTTATCCACCGGAATTCCGGTCTTTTTATCAGGCATATAAATCCATTCACCGGCATGAACCATCACCGGGTACACATTGTAAAGGTCAGGGTCGATATTATTCCTGATAACTGCTGCGCTGGCTACCGAGACTTCGAACTCTCCGGAGTCGCCACCCATCAGCAGGGCAATGTTTTTCTTAGCATTCATGGTATTTTCTTGAATTCGCTGCTTTGCAGTATGCGAGCGCAAATGTAATGACAAATTCCGTCACAGTGGAAGCGGCATAAATTCATATCTTTGCACGAAACAGACAATAAACAGGCGTTTTGGAAGTTAATTAACTACCAGCGGACCAAAGCGCCAAACAAGGAAAGTTTCAGATCCCAGCTATGAATTTTGTCCAGTTTATCACCACCAGGAGCTTTTTAAAACATTTTCTTATTTCGCTGATTATCACCCTGGTAATTGCCTGGATCACGCTGTTGATACTGAAAAAGTACACACGGCATGGTGAAACCACAATGGTGCCCAAATTTACCGGCCTGACATATGACCAGGCAATGCAACTCGAAACCAGTTCCGATTTTGAATTTTTGGTGGTTGATTCGATCTTTGACATGACAAAAAAAGGCGGTACAATCCTCATGCAGGACCCGCCTCCTAATTCGGTGGTTAAGCCCGGACGCATCATCTATATTTCGGTTGTATCTACTGTTCCCGAAAAAGTTAAGATGCCCGATCTGGTGGATCTTTCGCTCAGGCAGGCAAAAGCGCTGCTTGAAACCTACGGACTTCGCCTCGGCGGTGTGGCGGTAGTTCCTGATATTGCTAAAAATATGGTGCTGAGGATGTCGCACGGAGGATCTTCAATAAAACCCGGAACGCCTATCAACAAAGGTTCAACCATCGACCTGGCTGTGGGTTCGGGCGCAGGTACCGGATCGCTGCAAGTGCCGTTTCTTATCGGAAAAACACGGGCCGAAGCCCAGGTTGAACTGCAACGGCTCGGACTGCTTGTTGGCAATGAAGCATTTTCGGACGGCGACAGCCTTGATGCCCGTGTTTACCAGCAAAATCCCGGTTACGCGTATGGCCGCATGATCAATAGTTCATCACGAATAAACCTTACGTACCGTTCGGCATCAGATTTCGATTTTGATACTTACATCCGTGAAATGGTAATTGATACCATTGAAACTGACAGCCTCTCCACCGATTATTAAAACTGACTGATGAAACTGAAATTCACCATATTAATCCTTTTTTCCCTTGCAACTTCACTCGCGGCAAGTTCGCAGGAAGTGATTACGGGGCTGGATTACAATATTGCCGTTAAGAACAAAGCATTGCAGGCCAAAAACCTGAAAAGCACCAGTGCTTACGATACCGTTTATGTTACGCTTCCCTTTTATGATGATTTTTCGACCATTTCAGTATGGCCAATGCCTGAGAAATGGGCTGATAATTATGCTTTTATCAATACTGACTATGCTAAAAATCCGCGGACAACAGGCGTAGCCACACTCGATGCCATTGACGAAAACGGTGCTATATACGCTGACGCCGGTTCCTATCCTTTTGATGCTGATAAACTCACTTCACAGCCAATACGCCTCGATTCGGTGTTCACTCCCGTAAAAAAAGCCATCACCAGGCGCGACTCACTGTATCTTAGCTTTGTGTACCAGCCGCAGGGCTGGGGTGCCATGCCAGCAAAAAAAGATTCACTCATCCTGGAGTTCCACTCGCCAGCAAATTTCGATACCATCATCGGCGAAACCGACACAACCTATATTCCGAGGTGGGACGCTATGTGGGCAACAGGAGGCGGTGTGCAGGTGGATACTTTTGCACTCAACAACCACGGCTACTTCAGACAGGTGCTCATTCCCATTACCGATAGCGCTAAATACTTCAAGAAAGGGTTCCGTTTCCGTTTCCGCAATTACGCAAGCCTGGCAAGCAGTTCGATGCCGGACTGGCAAAGCAATGGCGATCAGTGGAATATTGACCTCGTTTTTCTGAATACCGGCCGTTCGGTAAATGATACTTCAATGAAAGACATTGCCTTTGCCGAAAAGGCGCCTTCGATGCTCCGAAATTACCAGGCAATGCCATACAGGCAATACCGCAAGAACTTCCTCAACGAAATGCAGGATACACTTGATATACGTATCGCCAACATCGACGATGTGCCGCACAACATTTCTTATGGTTACAAAATCCAAAAAGATTCGCAACCACCTTATGAGGAATATGATGCCGGAAACTACTCTATCTACCCATTCGCCGGTTACGGATACTCAAATTATACTCCTTTTGCGCACCCGCCCGTTGAATCATTTTACCCGATTGGAACTGATGACCAGCAGAAAGTGGTTTTCCATACCACTCATTACATCACAACTGACCCAAACCTGCTCATCAAACAAAACGACACGATAAGGTTTTCGCAGCTTTTCAGCAATTACTATGCCTATGATGACGGTACGGCGGAAGCGGGCGTAGGCCTCAACGGTGCGGCCGGATACTATGCCGTTCAGTTTGAACTGAATGTGGAAGATACGCTGCGCGGATTACAACTCTATATTAATCAGACGCTTTCGGGAACCAACAACCAATATATCAATCTCATCGTGTGGAATGATTACCTGGGCGCCCCGGGACAGATTGTGAAACAAATGACTGATGTTGTCCCCCTGAGTTCCGACAGCCTGAATAAATTCCACACTTATTGGTTTGATGGGCCCGTGCTGGTTGACAAAACAGCTTTCCCGGGGCTCATATTTTATGTGGGATGGCAGCAGGGGTCAATCGATAACCTCAACATCGGCCTCGACCGTTACACCGATTCGCATACAAAAAGATTCTTTAACGTTACAGGAAACTGGCAGAACAGTGATGCCCAACATGCCGGCTCACTCATGCTTAGACCGATTGTGGGGCTTGAGAATCCTCTATCGACACCTGAAAACAGACCGGAAAATACTTTCAGCATCTTCCCTAACCCGGTCGCAGGCAGCAGTTTTAGTATAACCCTGCCACCCGGCTGGAACGAAAGTGATAATATCAGCATTGAAATATTTGATGCATCAGGAAGGCTTGTTCAGAAAGGCAACTACACCACGGTGCAGAATTGTGATCATTACACACCCGGCATTTACCTTGTACGACTTGTCAACCGTTCAACCAATAAAATGCTCTCGCAAAGACTTATTGTATCACGCTGAAACACCGTGAATTATTGAGACATGACGGATGAAGCCGACATTCAGGATCTGCAGTCTGATGAGAATGATCTTTATGAACATTTTCGGTTTATAGTCGATAAAGGGCAGGCTTTGCTGCGTATCGACAAGTTCCTGATGGGGCGAATACAGAATGCTTCAAGGAACAAAATTCAGAATGCAGCACACGCCGGTAATATTCTCGTTAATGACTTACCTGTCAAGCCAAATTATAAGGTCAAACCGCTTGATACAATTTCTATCGTACTTGCTTATCCGCCACGCGATACAACCATTCTCCCCGAGGACATCCCTTTAAACGTGGTGTACGAGGATGACGAACTGCTTGTGATCAACAAAGAAGCCGGCATGGTGGTGCATCCCGGGTTTGGCAACTATACCGGCACACTGGTTAACGCACTTGCATACAGGTTTATGAAGGAAGGAATTACAATGGAAGAAGGCCCTTACCTGGTTCACCGGATTGATAAGGACACATCGGGATTGCTGCTGGTTGCAAAGGATGAGTTGTCGCAATCGGTACTGGCACGCGGCTTTTTTGAGCATAAGGTGGACAGGAAATATGTGGCGCTTGTTTGGGGTGATTTCAAAGAAGACCAAGGAACCGTGGAAGGGCATATTGGCCGCAGCCTTCGCGACCGCCTGGTGATGGATGTGTTTCCTGACGGCAAACATGGCAAAGAAGCCATCACACATTACAGGGTAATTAAGCGTTTTCACTATGTAACCCTTATTGAATGCACCCTTGAAACAGGCCGAACTCACCAGATACGGGCACACATGCAGCACATCGGACATCCGCTATTCAGTGATGAGCGCTACGGCGGCGACCAGGTACTCAAGGGAACCACTTTTTCAAAATACAAGCAGTTTGTGAGAAATTGCTTTGAAATACTTCCCAGGCAGGCACTACATGCTAAATCAATCGGATTCAGGCATCCAAAAACGGGTAAGGAGATGTTCTTTGAATCGGAACTTCCTGCTGATATGTCGGCTGTGATCAGCAAATGGGAAGATTATATCAATGCCTATGGCGACAAGCTTGAGAACGAATAAGGTATATCAGTCCTACTAAAAACATTAAGCAGTATTTATAAACTTTTAATCCCGGCAACATGAATACAATTATCAGAAAGTCAGTTATTTATTCTGCATTAGGAGTTATTCTGATAGCAGGATTGGTTTCCTGTACAGGTGAAAAAGGAACAACCTCCTACCCGGTGGCCAAACTCAATCCCGAAAGAATATCGCCTCGTCATTTGCTGCACAAAGTCAACCATGAGAATAGTGATGCGGTGCCTGAAAAAGTTCAAAACCCGAATGCTATTCAGCAGGTTATTGCCAGGATGCAGCCGGCAAATTCCTGTTACCAGGTTTCTTCTGAAACCGGCAGATCACTTGCCCCGCCTGCACATTGCAGCGCCGAAGCCCTTAATGTATACCGGATGGATCAAAGCCTGCTTGCTTCCACCCGCAATGAACCTGAAATTAATTTCAACAATCCAGGTTTGCCCAAAATTTCATACAACACTATCACCCGGGACGATACGACATTTCTTAGTGAAAAAAGAAGTGATAATGAAAATTATATCAGGCAGCGAAAAGATCCAAAAGAAAAGAATGGCTTTGGAATTGTGAGCCTGGTGACAGGTATAGCCAGCCTTCTTTTCCCGTACTTAGCCCCGGTAGCCATTGTTTTCGGTGCCATTGGGCTGAACAAACGTCAGCGCGGCCTGGCTATTGCCGGCATGGTTCTCGGAATTATCACTTTCGTGATTTACGTAGGAGTGATCCTGTTGTTCCTTATCGCGCTGAGTGGCCCAGGTATCAGATAATAAAACAGGGG
>Ga0209099_1001909_pt1 | contig 19483 bp, 20 predicted proteins | sample AD_JPNHW2_MetaG_FD_184430 | JGI IMG/M metagenome (GOLD analysis project Ga0209099, IMG submission 184430) | Active sludge microbial communities of municipal wastewater-treating anaerobic digesters from Japan - AD_JPNHW2_MetaG (SPAdes) (version 2) | ecosystem: Engineered > Bioreactor > Anaerobic... | reverse complement strand
AGTTCTGAGTCTGGAGGTGATTTTTGATGCAGTGTGTCCGGTGCAAAGGGAAAGGATTGTGTGGCCTGCCCCGGTGTCCTATTACAAGCAGGTTCCACGCTCAGGCTGAGATGAAACCTTCTGCCAGCTACCAGGGGAGTGCCCCTTCGGTTTTTGTCGGTAGTTTCGGGTACCCGGATGTCCAGGGCGGACCGCTCATGATAAACGATAGCGATCATCCCCCGGACTGGCTGGGCCGGAACCTTGGAATAGACGATATTGTGGGTATACGGGCACGGACAATTCGCGGAAGATCACCTCTCCAGCGGTTCACCGGCAATCTTCAGGAAATTTCCCTATCTTCGCGGCCTCTTGATGTGGATGTGACGTTTGAAAAACCTGTCTCCTTTGCGATGACCTTTGATGGGACGGTCGCCCCGGTGGGATTTTCCGGGGCTGTCCGGAACCTCGATGTCATTGGCAGCGCCCGGGTGGGGCGGGTTGTTGACAGGATCACGTCGGATGTAGATATTCGGGCCACCGAAGCCTGCGTTGAACTCAGTAAGGGTGGAAGTGACGTCTATGAGATCACAAAGCTCATGACCGCGGGGCTTCTTGGGAAACGCCGGCATTTTGTTCCCACCCGCTGGGCGATTACAGCGGTTGACGATACCCTTTCTACGGCGCTCAAAAAAGAAATCTCCCGTTTCCCGTCTCTTGATGAATATTGTGTCTTCTCCGGTGAAATCTTCGGGAATCATATCGTCTGCATCTTAACACCTGGGGACTGGCGGTACGAGATGATCGAGATCTGGGGGCGCCGCACGCTCTGGGCCGGGGATTCTGAAGTGATCGTCGATGATCGGGAATCAATGAAAAAACAGGGATATTCTCCGATATCGGGCGCCTATTACTCCGCACGACTTGCAGTATGCGAGTACCTCAAAAGTATTCACCGCTCGGCCCGCGTGATCGTGTTGCGTCATATCTCCAGCGATTACTGGGCGCCGCTCGGGACATGGGTGATCCGGGAAGCGGCCCGAAAGGCGATGACCTCTCCTCCGGCATCCTGTGATTCACTGGATGCCGCAGTTGCCGTGGCATCCACCCTGATAGGGTTTGATTACTGGCAGCAGCACAGCACGCTCATCCCAGAGATGCGCACGCAACGGACGCTCTTTTCTTTTTAACTCATTATGCCGTGTATGCCTGTGCCGATTTGGACTGCCGCTGGTAACGGTCTTTTATGCTGTCAAGTGTCTCGATCTCGGTCGTGTCCTTGTCGTCCCGGAGCCGGATGAAACGGGGGAACCTGAGAGCAAAGCCGGCCTCGTATGTCGGGCTGACCTGAAGTTCGGCATACCCCACCTCAAAAACCAGTCCCGGTTCAAATTTCACCTCTTTACCCACGCTCGAGATCACTCTATCCTTGAGGAGATCGTACACCTCAGCCAGTTGCTCATCGGAAAAACCGGTTGCGACCCGGGAGAGGGGGATAAGTCTTCCCTGGTCCTGGCAGGCCATGAGGAACGAGCCAAAGACATGTGCCCGTTTCCCCTCGCCCCACTCAGCCCCGATGACTGCAAGGTCGAGCGTATCCACTTCGGGCTTGATCTTTATCCAGTTCTTACCCCGCTGGCCCGGAGTATACGGTGAATCACATACCTTGAGCATGATCCCCTCATGACCTGCGGCAAGCGCACGGTTGTACGTGTCTTCGATCACCTGCGGGTTGGCACTTATTACCTGCGGGGCCACGTACTGCGTGACCACCTCAACAAGAATCTTCCGGCGCTCCAGGAAAGGGAGATCAATCAGAGTTTTTCCGTCAAGATAAAGAATGTCAAAGACATTGGGCACCATCTGAACCTCTTCCTGCGCCTCGGCAATATCGTGCCGGCGCCGGAACCGGCGAAGTACCGATTGGAACGGCATGGGTTTTCCGTCTTTTACCGCGATTACCTCTCCGTCAAGGATCACATCGTGCGTGGTCGAACCCTGCATTATTGCGATAACATCGGGAAGAGCCCCGCTGACATCTTCGAGCCTGCGTGAGTACATCTTCCCGGTATCACCCAGTTTGTGGAACTGGAACCGCGACCCGTCATACTTGAACTCCGCAGCTACCTCGCCGTGCTCCTGCACCATTCCGGCAATCGAGCCCTGCTGGGCAAGCATCATCCGCACCGGGTGGAAGGGAGTAATATGAACATCCATAAGGGCGTTCGGCCCGATTCGTGCGAGACGTGCCACTTCGCCAAGATCGTTCTTGGCCTGCATTGCATGCTCAACGAGAGCGGGATCGACTGAGAATGCTTTTGCAATCGCATCACGGACACTACCCTCCCCTACACCTATACGGAGTTCTTCGAGCATGATCCGGGCAAGATATCGTCCTTCGAGCGGACTGGCATCCCCAAGCAGCAATTTGACCGTACGCAGTTTCTCTTTCTGGGAAGTTGCCCCGCCACGGGCTGCTATAGTGATGAGCTTATTGTATACATCGACAATTTCAAGATCCTGATGAGATAACGAGACCTGCGATTTTTTAGAAAGGAGTTCTTCTACGGCCTTTCCGACGTCCCCGTTTTTATTGATTTTCCCGATCACCGCCTCCTTTTTTATGCCGGTAACATAACCCACCGCTTCATAGAGCAGGTTCGGGCCGATCCCGAGTTTCTGCGCACTCCAGTCAGGAAAGATTCTCCCCATGATAAACCTGACAAAGACCGGGAGTTCGTCGGGTGAAAGCCCGGGAAGTACCTGGCTTATCACATCGATCATGTCGAGACGGCCGGAGATGCCTTCAATCTTTTCGCAACACCGGGAAAACTCTAAGAAGAGCATGGCGTTTCTGCTTTGTGAATTGGTGACCAGAGCATTAACCTTTTACTATATCGTCGGAAACTGCGGTTCTTGCGGACGTGATATTATTCTCCGGTGATAAAAGTAAAAGTATTTTTAATGGCCCGCCGATAGCTCATATATTAAAGGTCGTGGATTAACCCCATGGGAGAAGAGTGGCAACCCGAGGCAGTAATCCGGTTGAGACTGGACCGCCTGAAAAAGGAGTATATCGAATACATCAATGTCAACAGCGAAAAGATCGATGCCAACATCCCAGTTTTTTTTGGACAGGTCATTTCGTCCCTTGATAAAACCATTCCTGGCATCAGTAACGAGTTGTTTGACAAGTTCATTGACGCAGTGACCTTTGCCGTGCTTGATACTTCGAAGAGTACCGAGGATATCCCGTATATCGAGAAAGTCTTCGAAAACGCCCTGCGCAGCAAGCGCGGGAACCGGGGCCGAACAATCTATGACATATTGCTTGGCATGAAGATGATCAATACCGGGAAATATGCAGAGGCCGCTGATCAACTCAAGAAGTATCGGTCCATTGATGTCATCATATGCCCGGCGGTTGCGTACTGTTACTTTGTCCTTTCCACTCAACAGGCCCCGGTTGAGAATGTCAGCGGAAGCGGAACCCAGCGCCCTAACAATATGGCGCTTGCCTCACGGGAGCAGATGATCGAACTCGTACGGCTCAAACCTCCGATCAACAGACTTCAGGATCTCGAAATTGCCGAAGACCCCCGGATCAACAAGATCTTCTGGTTCATGATAAAACAGGCGATTGAATGGTTCCCCAGTGAGCGGGAGTTTATCCGCATCGGGATTGAAAAAGCCACCCGAGATGGGAAACGAGATATAAAAGAGGAACTTCTCAATATTGCGATCGAACGGTTCTACAAGGATATGTTCTTCCTGCGGGAGCTCTATAAACTCAAACTCGAGAACCGGGATGCTGGCGGCGTTGCCGGGGTTGTCAAGCAGATGACCCAGCAGTATCCTGATGACCTTGAGCCGCTTTACTATGGCCTCAAGCTCTCGATTATTACGCTCCGTCCCGATACATATTCCGTTTTCCGGAAACTTGCTGTTAAAAAGAACATCCCTGCATCAGCGCTTCTCCTGCTGGACTATTCGTTTGAGATGATGAGCGGCAAACTGGTGGAGGCAGCTGCATGCATGGACGATATCAAGAAGCGTTTCGGACTACAGCACTATTTTGTGACGCTCCTTGAGTACGTGACACACGATTTTCAGTCTGATGACATAAAAAAAGTCAAGCGGGCAAAAAAAGCATTGTACGATGCGATCGACCAATACTGTATGAAATTACTCAAGATTGAGGCGTGAAAATGGAACAGTACGTTGTGAAAGGTATGGGTGGAAATAGAATAGATTGCAGAAAACGGCCGGAGGTCACTATATGCCAGTAGCGCTGCGTGTTCTTATCGCCGCGGGTGATCTGTCGGCTGCCGATAACCTCGCGCATCAGGTCAAAACAGCGGGATACCGGGTGATGGCACAAGTCTCCTCCGGGAAAGAAGCAATCGCGCTGGCAGAAACCCGGCATCCCGATCTCGTGCTGGTTGATACGAATCTTCGCGGCAAGATGAGCATACCTGCGGTACTGAAAAAAATCCAGACGTTCTGCAACATCCCTGTTGTGGTAATTGCCTCTTCTGATGAGGACGTTCCTGTCCTGCGCCGAAACGCTATCATCCCGAAAGGGTTTCTTGTCCGGCCATTTGGGATACGGCAGTTCCGGCAGGTTACCGGGGCTGCAGTATCCCGTCATTCCCCGGAGGTGGGAATGGACCAAAATGGCGGCGATAAACAGCTATACGCCAGCCAGGTAGTGAACAGGATCGCCCATGATATCAATAATTCACTGAGCTCTGCGCTTGCAAACATCCAGATTTCCCGCCGGTCGTGCATCCCTGATGATCTCCTGTGCGGGCACCTTGACAGTGCGGAAGCAAGCGTGCTGCGAGCGCGGGATCACTCCCTCCAGCTGCTCACCCCGGGGGTAATACCGGAAAAAGAGACCCGTGCACTACCGAAAGCAAAGGTACTAAAAGAGCGTCCTCAAAAAGTGGCGGCTCAAAAAAGGAGTGCAACCACACACTACAGGATCCTGCTGATGGACGATGAACCGGCGATTCTTTCAGCCACAAGCGAGATGCTCTCGTTTCTGGGTCACGAAGTTACTGTGGCTGAAAATGGCGATACAGCCCTCACTCTGTATAAACAGGCACAGGCCGATGCCGTGCCTTTTGATGCGGTTATCCTTGATATCACAGTACCGGGGGGTAAAGGAGCTCAGGAAACCTTGCCCCAGTTACGGACGCTCGATCCCGGAGTACGGGCGATCATCTCAACCGGGTATGCAACCCACCCCCTCGTTGTCAGTTTCTCAACCTCCGGCTTTGTAGCGGCCCTTGTAAAACCTTACGGCTTTAAGGAACTGGAAGAATCCCTTTCAAAGGCGTTTCAGTCGTAATCAGACTATAACCGGATTTCCTCTGGGGAATCCGGGGCTGAACCCTGTTGTGTCGCCACGATCAGGCGCGTTTCTTCAAAGAAGAGGCCGAGACCCTCGTGTGCGCTCGCCATTGCGCGATCTGGTGTATTGTTGATCTCGCTTAAATGGGAGAGTACAACCTGCGACACGTCTTTTCCCAGCACCCGGAGTACCGCTGCGGCAGCTGGGTTTGAGAGGTGTCCCCGGTTGGACCGGATCCGTCGTTTTAGTGACTCAGGATATGGCCCGTTTGCAAGCATCTCCGGGCAGTGGTTGCTTTCAAGGACAAGGCCATCGCAGCGCCGGAGCAGGTCCAGCATATGAGTGGTAACAATGCCCGTATCGGTGCAGTAGCCAAGCCTTGTACCGTTTTCTGCTATGACAAATCCACAAGGTTCTGCCGCGTCATGGGAGGTAGCAAAGGGAGAGACAGTAAAACCTGCTACTGTAAACGGTTCGTCATAATGGCAGGTATGCGTTGCGAGCGGTTTATCTGAGGATCTACGATGACAAAGAAAATCCTCAAGCGTGCCCCCGGTTGCATAGACCGGACACTCCAGTTTTCTTGAGATTACATCAAGACCCCTGATATGATCCACGTGCTCGTGAGTGACGATGATCGCACTGATCGCATCAGCATCACAGTTGGTTCGGGAAAGCCGGTTCAGGGTCTCCTTTGCGCTCAAGCCGGCATCAACAAGGATAGCACCGTCACTGCCCTTGATGTACGTGCAGTTTCCTTTGCTCCCGCTCGCAAGAATTGTACACCGCATGTCACCCTACCATAGGTGTTTTTTGTATTAACCTGCTTTCATCCAACCCGTGAATGATATCCGGGAAGGTGGTAAAAGAAAAACGGGATTATTTTTTTGGTTTCATCGCTTCATACTCCGCGAGCACCGGGGCAATGGTTTTCGTGGAGACGGAACGCCGCACAAGTCGTGTTAGTTTCCGACAGTACTGGATATGGGCGATCTGGATACTAACAATCAGGCCAAAACAGAAGCACGTGATGCCGATCAGCAGATAACTTGTAATGTCTACCATCGAATATCCCCTCAAGTCTCCTTCGCAAGTTCATCCACGAGCGGTACTAAAGAGTCGGTATCAGAGCATTCTTTTGCAAGCACCATAAAACGCTTCGAAAAATGAAGCTTCAGGACCTGATACCCGGTAATCATTCCGATTGAAAACATAATAATCCCAAAGCCGATATAGATAAGCAGATCCGTCAGCAGGTCAGTCATGGCATCACATTGACTGTTACGGCAGGATACAGATAAATTTATTGAATCAGGGTACTTCGGCCGTCACATGGACTGCGGAGGCTTTGATCCCTGCAATAACCTCAGTACCTGGTGAAAGGTGCAGGTCTTCACAGGAAAGACGGGTCAAAAGTGCAGTGATTGCGCATCCGCAGTCTACAGTAACCCGCTCAAACGGCCCGAATGGGACGATGTTGGTGATCCGTCCTGGCAGATGGTTACGGACACTGGACCGGCCCGGGTCAATGATCCCCGGCAGTGACAATGATACCTCTTCCGGGCGCAGGTAAAGGTTCACATTTGCTCCCTGTGGCAGGGAGGTTATGGCTTCGATGGTCCTGCCACAGACCGCAATGAATGCATGGTCCCCCTCTTTTCTGGTAATGGTTCCTGAAAGGATAGTATCGATCCCGACAAAGCGAGCGATAGCCTGAGTTTCGGGCCGGTAGAAGATATCATGGCCGGTGCCCTCCTGCACAAGCCTGCCGTCCATTATCACTCCGATGTGATTCGCGAGGCGCTGGCCCTGTGCCATATCATGTGTTGCGAGGATAATGGTCGTTTTCGATTCCCGGTTGATTTCCTTTATGACCGATTCGATAGTGTCTGATGAGATCGGGTCCAGGTTTGCTGTCGGTTCATCCAGGAAGAGAATCTCCGGATTAGTGATAATGGCCCGCGCGATTGCCACCCTCTGCATTTCGCCACCGGAAAGAGAAATTGCCCGGCGCGTTGCGAGGTGAAAAAGACCTACCCGCTCCAATGCCTCCCGGACCCGATCAGGGATGACATCTGGATCCACTCCTCGGAATTTCAGGCCGAATGCAACGTTCTCCTGCACGCTCGTGTTTAAGACCGCCGGCTTCTGGAAGACCATTGCCATCCGCCGCCTGAGGGCGAGGAGATCGGTGGAAGGATCCTGCGTATCAATGTCCTCGAAGTGATAGGTGCCCCCCGTGGGGGTTTCCAGCAGATCGAGGAGACGCAGGAGCGTGGTCTTACCGCAGCCGGAAGGTCCGATCAGGGTGAAGATCTCGCCCCGCCGGATTTCGAGGTCAATCCCCCGGATCACTTCGGTCTTCCCGAAGGTTTTTGTGATCCCGGTAAGTTTAATCATTCTCTGGGTGCCCCCGTTCTACCCTGTCCAAATTTTTCGAAGGCACCCGAGGTCAACAGGTTCAGGCAGACGACCACGACAAGTGCGATAACGAGCAGGATAATACCAAGGGCGATTGAGAAGGGAAAATCACCCATCCCCGTCTGGAGTGCAATTGCCGTGGTCAATACCCGGGTCTCCCCGTTAATATTGCCACCGATCATCATCGCGACTCCCACTTCTGAGATCGCCCGCCCGAACCCGAGAATGACCGCGGAAAGGATCCCATACCGGGCCTCCTTCACAATCTGGATAACACCCTGGAATCCCGTGGCCCCGAGAGAAACCAGCGTGTCGCGGATAGTGCGATCCACCCCCCCGAGCGCACTGATCACAAGGCCCATCATAATGGGGATGATAAGCACGGTCTGGCCGAGGATCATGCCCTCCGGTGTAAAGAGGAGCCCGAAAAACCCGAGCGGTCCGCTTCGGGAAAGCAGGAGGTAGATTATGAGACCGACGACTACGGTCGGGACCGAATAGAGCGTCTGGATAAGGGTGATAACCACCTTTTTTCCGTAAAATTCATGAAAGTGAATCAGTCCCCCAATGGGGATGGAGATACAGGCTGCAAGGAGAGTGGCCGATAAGGAAATATAGATTGAAAGAGCCGCGATTTCGAGAACGTCAGGGTTGAGCGTGACGATGAGGGTAATAGCCTGGGAGATTCCTGAGATAATATCGCTCATATGCCTGCCCCGCCCTCACATACTTGAGTATAATAGATATCTCATTATTTGTGACTGTGATTCTATCTATCATTCCCGGTTCATATAAAAACACATGAAATAGGTTCGCCTGACCCGTGGCACATAATTATCTTTAGCAGAAGTCCGGTCCTCACAACCACACGACTCTATCAATCGTTACGCTGTGAATGAAAAAGAGAAAAGACCATTAATGGCAAGAACATTCGTATCGTTAAACGGGAAGAACGTCATGGATTGCAGTGCCGGGTGTGTGAGTACGTGACCGATGAACAAGCAATTCCCCTGCGTTTCACGCTATCCGAGTTTGCCGGATCGCTTGGGGACTTCGGGACGATCATCCCGCTTGTCCTTGCCGTCGCGCTGGTATCCGATGTCAACCCCCGCTATATTCTTCTCTTTTTCGGGATCTGGTTTATCCTGACCGGGCTCTATTACCGGTTGCCGATCCCGCTCGAACCGATGAAGGCTATAGCGGTGATCGTGATCGCCGGCGGTATTGGGAGCGGGGAGATCGCGGCTGCCGGCCTCATCCTGGGGATACTCTTTCTGGTACTCGGTTACGGCCGGTGCTTTTCGGTCATCGAGAAATGGGTGCCGGAGAGCGTCGTGCGGGGCATCCAGCTTGGACTTGCCCTGCTCCTGTTCAAGGCATCCGTGGATTTTGTGATCAAGGATTCTTTCTTTTTTATTCTCGGTATCGCTGTTATCGTTGCATTCATCCTGCTTGTCCACTATCGCAAGGTTCCGGATCTCTCATCTATCTGTGTCATCGCGGTGGGTGTTGCCGGCGGGATCCTCCTGCATGGAATTCCGCCCCTCAGTCTGATCCCTGCGCCCCAACTCGTGATCCCAATCCCTTCAGATTTCCCCTCCGCCCTTTCATCCCTCGTACTGCCGCAGGTGGTGCTCACCATTGCAAATGCGATCCTAGCGACCTCCCTGTTGACAAAAGACCTTTTCGCGAAGGATGTGCCCCCTAAAAAGCTCTCGACCACCATCGGGCTTATGAATATCACATCGGTTCCCTTTGGCGGATTTCCCATGTGTCACGGGGCGGGAGGACTTGCCGGTCAATACCGCTACGGAGCACGGACCGGTGGTGCAAGCATCATTGCCGGCCTGATCTTTATCATCCTTGCCCTGTTCTTTACGTCGCCGGAGGTACTCTCCATCGTGGCGGTAGGTGTTCTTGGGGCGCTTCTTGTCTTTGTCGGTATCGAGATGGGCAGGCACAGTCTCAAGACGGACTCACTTGTCGTTACCGGTTTTATCGGAGTGCTCGCCCTTGCCGTGTCCATGACCGCTGCGTTTATTATCGGTATGGCGGCTGTGTACCTGCTCGGGTGGATAAAAAAGAGGCCGGCACACAAAGAACCCTCAACGTAAATCCTGTTTTTATTGATACGCGTCGGGACAAATCGTCATCAAATCCCGATCCGTTTGAAGGATGTTAATAAACCCGGTTCGTTTCGTAGAAAAAAAAGGGAAAGTTAGTTGTTGGTTCCGATACCGTTTGCGGTCGCCTTTACTGTGACATTGGCCGCCGCTGCGGTGACATTTGCTGCCGGGGCGCTTTTGGTAACTGCAACTGCAATTGTCGCGGGTTTAAGATCCGTTGCCAGTGTGCTGTGATCCGCGACCCAGCCTGCGGTGGCATTCGGGACACTGACGCTCATCGGGATAAACAGCGATTTCCCGTACTTGTCCACACCATACGCACCGATATCGGCCTGCGTCTGCGGTGAGATCAGGAAGTTGATGAAGTTATTTGCCATATTGATCTTTTCAACCGGCTGCTTGTCGTTGTAGACTGTCATGACGCTGTAGATGTTGAGCAGGCTTGCGCCGCTCGTGATCTGGGGCACCACTGTCAGGTTGCTCTTGTAAGCAAGGTAGGTACCTTCGTCGGTGAGGGCATATGCACCTTTCTCACTTGCCATCTGGAGAGTTTCTCCCATGCCTTTACCTGCTTCAATGTACCAGGGGCCGGATTTCTCTATAGACGTGGTGTAATTAAATCCTGCCTTCTTCCAGATGTTCTGTTCGGCAGTGTGCGTTCCCGACCCATCACCGCGGGAGACAAAGGAGACATTTGCCGTCTTGTTGATTCCCTTTTGTTCGATTGTCGTAAAGGCCTTCTCCGGGGTCATGTTCTTAATCCCTGCCGGGTCATTTGCCGGGCCGACGATAATAAACGAGTTGGACGCAAAGGAGCGCCGGTTTATACCGGCTCCGCTGTCCATGAATGCCAGTTCCTGTGTTGGAGAGTGGACGAGGAGTACGTCAGCGTCGCCACGCTTGGCCAGTTCGATAGCCTTACCGGTTCCCTGCGAGGTGATCAGGAGTTTGACATTATACTGCGATTCGAACTTGGGCTGGAGATAGTTAAGAAGGCCCGTGTCGTAGAGGCTGGTCGTCGTTGCGATGACAAGTTTCTGCGGTGTAGCGTTCGGTGTAGTAGTTGCGGTCGTCGTTTGCGCCGGAGTGCTACTTGTACATCCGGCCATAAATACTGCAGCAAGCACGAGAATGACTGCAGCACACATCAGTTCAGCACGAAATTTGTTTACCATATTTAACCATACTGAACTTACCTCGACAACGTTTCAATATTTCTTTTTTCATTTCGATAAAAGTTCAATAAGATTCCTTACACTTGATATAACAGTTGATTTCATCGTATAATTTCCGTCTGCCTTCCTGAAAAATGGGCAGAACTGCGATGATTTTACCGGCGCGCAGGATCCTCGAGTCAAGTCATTTCGCGCCTTTTGCAGTCATCGTAATTTAACCGGAATTTTTGCCCGGATAACGAAACCTTAACAACCTTTCCCGCCGATTTTTTCTGCTATGTGGAGCGCGGTTGATGTCGAAACCTGGGTCTCGCGGCGCACATCCCGACTGGATGCAGTACACGGCCCGGTGCAGGAGATCATCGAGAAGGTGAGGACGGGGGGAGATGCAGCCCTCATCGAGCTTTCCGAAAAATTCGACAAGGTGCACCTCGACACGATCGCGGTCGATGAGGATGCACGGGAAGCGGCCTACGAGCAGGTCGATGCACAGGTCACCGAATGCCTGGTGGAAGCCGAAGCCCGGATCAGCCGGTTCCATGAGCTGCAGTTGCCCCGGGGCCTCTGGCTCAACGAGCTTGAGCCGGGTATTTCCCTTGGTGTGAAGACTACCCCGCTCTCCCGTGTCGGGGCATACATTCCGGGGGGCCGTGCATCCTACCCCTCGACCGCTCTCATGTGTACGGTTCCCGCACGGATAGCCGGTGTCCCTGAGATCTGCTGCTGTTCCCCGCCGCCGATCCAGCCCCTCACACTCGTAGCACTCGATATCGCCGGCGTGCACGAGATCTACCAGTGCGGTGGTGCGCAGGCGATTGCCGCGATGGCACTCGGAACCGAAACCATCGACCCGGTGGACAAGATTGTGGGACCGGGGAACGTGTACGTGACTGCCGCAAAAATGATGCTCCGGGAGTATGCCGAGATCGATTTCCCGGCAGGTCCAAGCGAGATCGCAGTCATCGCGGACGAAAGTGCCGTGCCTGCGTATGTCGCAGCCGACATCCTCGCACAAGCCGAACACGATCCGCATGCGGCCTGTCTTCTCATCACTACATCCCCCGCTATCGCTGAACGGATTGGCGCCGAGATAAAAAAGCAGGCAGAACAAGCCCCGCGAAAGGAGATCATCGCAAAGGCGCTTGAAAATTCCGGCTATATCGTAGCCGGTGACCTGACCGAAGCGGTTGCGATCTCGAATACAGTCGCCCCGGAGCACCTCTCGATCCAGGTGACCGACCCTCTTCCGGTCCTTGGCCGCATCATGAATGCAGGTGCGATCTTTGTCGGGCCGTATACGCCGGTTGCCTGCGGGGACTATGCGTCGGGCACTAACCACGTACTACCGACGGCCGGGTATGCCCGGCAGTACTCTGGCCTTGACGTGCACCACTTCTGCAAGACTTCCTCGGTACAGATTCTCACAAAGGAAGGTTTGGACAGCATAGGAGATATCATTGAAACCCTTGCCACTGCCGAGGGATTGTCTGCCCACGCACAATCTGTACGGGTGCGGCGGCAGGAGAAGAAAGGCAGCCGGAAGAACAGCGGCTGCTGAAATATCAAACCGGGTTTCCCGGGGGTATCATTTTTTATTTAGTTGTTTTTTTTAGCCGGTGAATCATGCAGGAACCGGTGATGATGGTAATACCGAGCGCCACAACCGCGAGCCCCGGGGACAGTGGCACTGGTGTTGCCTCTGTCTCTGAGGGTAGGAACGTAACATTGACCGAGGCATAACCGCTGTGGCCGAAGCGTTCCCGGTCGACGGGAGAGATTACGACGTAGACCGTGTACGTTCCCGGGTTCATGTTCCCGAGAATGATGGAGGTATCCCACGGATAATTCCAGGTGCCTTCCTTGATATCCACCGGTGCCGTGGTAAAAAGACCATGTCCGGTCGGCATATTGAGGTTCTCCAGTGTGACGCCTCTGGAGTCCAGATCCGGGCCGGCCACAAAGAGAAAAACAGCAATCGTCTGGATGCCCGAAACCGTGCCGTTAAGGTAGACCGTGTCCCCAATATGCACCACGGATGGTGTTGCAGTGATGGTGACCATCTGTGCGCCGGCGGGAAGTATTATCACAAAAAAGAGGAATACAACCGCTGCCAGCGGACAGAACCTCGAATGCATACCAATACCATTCTTGCTGAAACGATAAAAAGTATTACGGGATTTTTTTAAAATTCCACGACCATGACAGCTTCCTCTTCCGCTTTAAGTTCCCCTTTGAGATGATCAGCCTCGAACTCATAACCGTCACCGGGGTTATATTCCTCATAGAGCTCGCATTTGTCCAGTACATCGACAAACTCTTTTAAGAAAATTCTCGGGATTACATCCACCCTGCCACCGAACCGGCCGGTGATCTTTTTAATCATGGCCCGGATGAAACGGTGGGAGACCTTCTCACGGTCTACCTCCCGGTAAGCCTGCGAGTACACATCGACAACCTTGAGAGCAACCAGTTCCAGTTTACCGTTATCAAACCGGGAGAGGTGGATCTGGGGCTGGCGGGGGTTTTTATAAGCGCCGGTCTCGACCACGCTGATCCGGTCATAGAGCGGGGTTACTGACCGTATGCCCCGCGAGCTGTCAAAGAATGCCGGGGTGCCGGTGAAGAGGAAATAACAGTGTGGCATCCTGCCGCCATCAAGTGCGTCAATGATCCGGGCAAGTGTCTGGTAACTCCTTTCCCTGTGGTTTCGTTGGAGCCCCTGTATGGTCTCCAGTTCGTCGATAGCGATCGCAAGCCCACGGTATCCTGCTCCGCGAACAATTTCCACGAGCCCTGAAAGGAAAAGGAATGCGGTAGAATCATCAACATCCCCCTTGATTCCGGCATTCTGCTTGAAATCACGCCCGATCGTAGGTTCTGCCGCGATCCAGCCAATAGCTGCCTGGGCGATGGGAAAATTACCGTCATTGTTCGCCTTGTAATAGGTGCGCAGAGCGGCAGCAAGGGCTGTATTTTTTTCGCTGATATCGGCAAGGGCGGTCTCGATCTCTTTCTCTGTTGCAGCTTCCAGGTCCGAGTCTTTTATATCCGCGCTTCCCGCCGAAATCAACCGCTCCTCTATGGCAAAAAGCCAGTTGTCTATGATAGTCTTGAGCGCGTGGTCTGTCTCATTTGTTCGGAGGTTGGCGCAGATCTGCTGGTACAATGCTTTTGGTTTCGAGAGCGGTGCTTGCGGGGAGACAAAAACATGGGCCGTAACAAAATTTTTGGTGCCGGCGATTTCAAGGGCGCGGGCAACAAAAAATGTCTTGCCAGACCCATAATCTCCGCGAATAAATTTTAGGTCGCCCCCGCCATCGGCCACATAGTCCAGCTGCCTGGCGATCACGCCCTCTTCCATGTCTAGCCCGACCGCGATCCGTTCAAGACCGTCAGCCGGTACGGTCCCTCGACGGAGCGCGTTTATAATGTTGAGGCTCTGGTGTCGACCCCGGTCAGTCCGTTCAGGTTCCACAATATTCATAGATCTCCCCCTCCGCACACATACCTTTTTTTTCTATGATCATAATCCCCTGCGCTGCCGCTTTACGGATCAGGAGGTTGACGATCCCGGTGACCCTGCGGGAGCCCAGCAGCCGTCGCAGGTCCGTTTCGCTTGCCCTCCCGTGGGTGGCAAGGAACGTGAGGATCTTATGCTCGGGTTCCGAAAGTGCCAGAACATCACAAATGGCCTGGACCGGTCGTCGTGAAACAGACTTTTTCTCTAAGCGAGGTGCATCCATGACCGGGTCATCCGTGAGCATCTGCTCTTTTGTGCTGTGTATCAGGGAAAGAAAATCGTCAGTATTATAGTTGCGGGAATATGCTGGCAGCACGTCAATACCGCAGAGGCAGTTGCGCATACATGCGGCATAGTCTTCCTGTGACAGCGCATCAGTAGCCGCGCTCAGGTACGTAGCGGCAAGGCACTCCCGCTCTGCTGATCCGAGCATTTCCCGCCGCTCTTCAAGGCGCCGGATCAGTTCTTTTGTGAACCGTCTCATACGGTGGAGCATCCAGTCTTTTTTTGTCACGGCTGCTGCGACCCGGCTGAGATCGGCCAGTTTCCTCACATTTGCGAGGATATAGAGAAGCACCTTCTCGCACTCGCGATTTTCTCCCTGGTCAGCAAGGAATTCTGCGTAGGGAAGCCCGCCGTTTAAGTAATCGGCACGATATGCCCGGTAATACCAGGATCGCGCTTCGTTGGCATCGCCCCGATCGCGGTAGATCTGTGCTGTCTCTGTAAGAGACACTACATTTGTGTCGCCCGGAACAAGGGCGAGAAATCGTGCGAGCGCTTCTTCATGAGTGAAATGTGCCTGGATATACTCCCGGTAGGACCGGAGGATCTGCCTGAATATTTCCGGGGGGCACGGCATATCCAGTGTCTCCCTGATCAGGTTCTCATAAGCCAGAAGGGCGTTTGCATGATCGCCCAGTGCCGCAGAAAGTTCGCAGGGAATGAGCCTGTAATCCGGCCGGCCATCAAGTGCGATCAGTTTTTTTACCGTGGCAAGCGCCCGGAGATATTCACCCCTCTCCTGCAAAAGGAGCGTATAGTCGAGATAGATGTCGGGATCGCTTTTCTTTTTGAGAAAAGATGCATAGGCCGCGGGAGCACCGGCCGGGTCTGCACGTGTCAGTGAAACCAGATATAACCGCTGGACGGCCGGGTCATTTACTTCATCGCAGAGATTCCGTGCCACTTCCGCCGCTTCGCGGTACTTTCCCGCTGCGCAGAGTGCCTCAGCATATTCCTTGCTTTTTGTGAGGCCGATCCCGGGTAATTGATACAGGGCACATGCCTCCTCTGCCCGATCCGTCCTGGTGAGTACGACGGCCAGATGATGGCAATCGTCGGGCCGTTTCCCGAGTGCATAGAGCCGTTTTAAGACCGGGAGTGCCCCCCGGTCATCATTTCGTGCAATGAGACGAGCCGCATAACTGCGCAGGGCGTCCTGGTTATCGGGATCAAGCCTGACCGCCGCCGCGTATTCTGCAATCGCCCCGTCATCACCCCGCTGTTCGAGCACCTTCGCAAGGAAACTGTGGACATGTGACGAACCTGGCATCTTCCGGGCGAGATCCCGAAAATACACCTCTGCATCCTCGGTTTTTCCAAGCGAGAACAGGTTGGTGGCTGCAAGGACTTCAAGGGCCGGGTCCCGGTTCGATTCGAGCAGCCTGTTGCACAGCGCGAGCGATTCCTGGTACCGCCCCTCATTGTACAATCTGAAAGCATCTTTATTCTGGTCGTCCGCGGTTGCCGGTTTCATTGCGTACCTGGATGGAGCCGGACCTTGAGGAGACCGACGATCATCCGAATCATATCCCCTTTCCTGACCCGGGAATCTCCCTTGTTCTGCCACGCAATGGGAACCTCCTCAATCCGGTATCCGGCACGTGACAGTTTCCAGAGCAGTTCGACGTCGAACTCAAATCCCCGTGCGATGAGGTGAGGTAATACTGCATCGACTGCGGATTTTTTAAAGACTTTTGCTCCGCACTGTGTATCGTGGAATGAGAGCCCGAACAAGAGCCGGATAATCAGGTTAAAACCCCGGCTTTCCAGCCGGCGCAGCCAATTCTGCCGGATCTCCAACTGTGAACCTGGTACCCACCGGGAGCCGATAACGGCGTCGGAAGATGACAGGTATCCGAAGAGCCGGCACATTTCATCGATACCTGTAGAGCCGTCTGCATCCACGTATCCTATGAGCGGTGCGTGGGCAGCGGCAAGCCCTGCAATCACGCCTCCGCCTTTCCCGAGCCGGGTCGTGAAACGCAGGCATTGGATAGTGAGTCCAGGATGGCTTTTTGCAATATTTTCCACCACGTCTGCTGTATGGTCGCTTCCGTCACAGACAAAAATAAGTTCCCCCTCGAACTGCGTGATGGATTCAATGAGGCCGAGAATCCGCTTTTCCTCATTGTAGGCAGGGATAACCAGGCTGTATCTGATAACGGGGGCAGGGGGGGACATGACAGGCAGTAACTCGTTGCTTCCTCTGCCAGCCCATAAAACAACCGGCCCGACAGCGGTGCAGTCCTGTACCTTTGGGTGAAGATCGCCAATAATATTACTGGTGTTTTCCCAGGTGACGGGCAAGCGCCGTGTCTTTATGGTATTTTTCCGCAATCGCAAGCGCGGTTGCCCGGAGGGCCTGGTGATCCTTTAGACAAGTATCCGGGGGCGGGGATTTGCGCAGTATGGCTGAGGTGTTCTCGGTCACCTGGATGAGTTCCGTTGCTATCAATGCGTCAAGCCAGATGATATCGGCAAGCATGCTTTTGAGTTCTGCATCGTCCATACAAAACATCCGGAATACGCATATTTAATACTGGGGTAACGATAGGCCGACAGCCGCACAGGCACACGAACAACCGAAGATGGCAACCTTAATCCCCACCGGTTCCAGACATCTTCCCCTGAGTACTATGACATATCTGGATAACATACGAAAGGACGGAAAATACGCAAATCCATTCTTCTGCCTTACGGGGATCGAGGTCGTCCATACTGAGGAGGGCAGGGCTACGTTGAAAATGGCAGTCCGGTCCGATATGCACAATGGTGTGGGATGGCTCCAGGGCGGGATGCTCGTTGCGCTTGCCGATGAAGCAATGGCACTTGCGCTCTACCCGATGCTGGAAACAACCGAAGGGATAGCAACCATATCAGAGTCTACCAGCTTCGTCAAGGGTGTGCGGGATGGTGTGATCTTCGCTGAAGGCCGGGTGATCCGGAAGGGACGACGGGTAGCGTTCTGTGAGGGAGAGGTCAGGATTGATAATGCTGAAAAGACCCTGCTTTCCCGGACTACCGCCTCATTCGTCGTGACGGCCTGCAAATAATGTAAAAGAAAAAATAGGTTACTTATTTTTATTTTTCTTCGTGCCGGCTTTTTTATCCGATGAATCGGGGGTCTCGTTGTTATTGTCGCCTTTCTTTCTGGTGGCATAGTATGCGACACCTGCAGCAGCAATAATCACGATAACAACCAGCACGATCAGGAAGGACTGCTGGGAAGCCGCAGCGGCTTTCTCTGCATCAGCAAGTTTATCGGTGACAGCACTGTTATCCGGATTGAGTGTAAGTGCCGCTTTATATGATGTTACAGCGTCCTTGTAGTTCCCCAGTTTTACCTGCGCATCTCCCTTGTTTGTCCAGGCCGTGGTGTAGTTCACATCACTCGCAAGCGCCTTGTCGTAGGAAGTCACTGCGTCTGTGTACTTTCCAAGGTTGTACTGTGCATAGCCCTTGTTGTTCCAGAGCTTTGAATCAGTCGGGTATTCCGTGAGTCCTGCGTCAATGGTTTTTATCGCGTCGGAATAGTTCCCGAGCTGGATCTGTGCAAAGGCCTTGCCCTGGTAGGAATAAAGCAGGGCATCCGTAATCTTCAGCGCGGTTGTATTATTCGAGCCGAGTGCCCTGTCGAAAAGTTCAATCGCCCCTTCATACTCCCCGTTTGCCACTAACTGCACAGCAGCGTTGTAGTCATCTGACGCGGCATCATGGGTGGTGGGTACTGCTGCCATTGCCGGAATGGTAGTTACGGTACATACAAGAAGAAGTACCAGAATAGCAATAATCTGCCCTCGTTTCATGCCCGGTATATGGGTGCTGTCCTGACATCAATCTTGCTTTGAGGGCTGAAATTTTTACCCCGGCTGCAGGGAATTTTATGTGCGATGGCACCATGCAAAGTAAAAGAGGGAGGCGCACAATGCGCCGATGGCAAGCATGGTGATCGTGACAAGGGATGTATTGATCAGGTTCTGCCGGGCCAGCATATCCAGGTACCCGGAAGTGAGTGGGGCCACGAGTCCGGCTGCTGTCAGGATAACAAGGAACGCGATACCGGCAACGATGGCTAATCTCTCCAGTAACGATACCAGGTGCCCGGTCTGCATAATAGTAAATATTTTTCATAATATTATAAAGCCAATAGTTTTAATTATTGCATATAAAATACGGTTTAACTCCCCGCCAAAACCCGGGCTGGTCGTTCTATCCCGTCATTAAGATAATAATAATAGGGAATGGGGCTCAAATGGTATGCAATCGGGGAGATCACGTGAAATACATTTTTGTCACCGGTGGTGTTATGAGCGGCCTTGGGAAAGGAATCACTGCCGCTTCTGTTGGACGCATCCTGAAAAACCGGGGTTACCGGGTGACGGCTGTAAAAATCGATCCCTACCTGAATATCGACGCGGGAACAATGAACCCGGCCCAGCACGGTGAGGTTTTTGTCTTAAAGGACGGGGGCGAAGTCGATCTCGATCTCGGCAACTACGAGCGTTTCCTCGATATCGAGCTTACCTCCTCACACAATATTACGACCGGCAAGGTATACCGTACGGTCATCGAGAAGGAACGCAGGGGAGACTTCCTTGGAGAGACCGTCCAGATCATC
>Ga0209099_1001904_pt1 | contig 19511 bp, 22 predicted proteins | sample AD_JPNHW2_MetaG_FD_184430 | JGI IMG/M metagenome (GOLD analysis project Ga0209099, IMG submission 184430) | Active sludge microbial communities of municipal wastewater-treating anaerobic digesters from Japan - AD_JPNHW2_MetaG (SPAdes) (version 2) | ecosystem: Engineered > Bioreactor > Anaerobic... | reverse complement strand
ACCAACCGCGGATGTATAGGTTTTCACCAATAAAGGCAGGCTGGAGGTAGCGTATAGTCAGCTCACTCGTGAGCGCTATTACCTCGAGATATTTATTCACTGTTATCATTGTTTCATCGAGTATTGTGGCAACAATACCTGAGTGAATGATGTTTGGCGAACCTTCAAGAAGTTCGTGAGCGGCAAATTCGCCGTAGGCTGTTTTTGTGTCATCGTCAAAGCGGAGTTTTAGCTTAAGCCCCACTTCATTTTCCTGACCGCAGCCGAAACAAATATTATCTTCATATTCTAGCATAGAGGCATTTATTTTGTATATGCGTCTTATTGTCAAGAACTTTTTGATTTAGATGTATCTATGTTTTTAAGCATCATGTCGACTTCATCCTGATCGAGCCACTCATCAATACCCATTTCGTCTGTATCAGTCATCATCATGTACATTTCAATGGCCATAATCAGATCCTCTTTGCTGAGAATGCCCATGGTAACAAGAATTTCACCAAGAAGACGGTCCTTGTTGTCTGACTGCAGTTCGAGAGCTTCTTTCAGCTGGGTATGGTTGATTATTCCGTTTTCAACGAAGAATTTCCCGATCCGGTATTCTTTTTCATGTTCATTTTTTGTGCTCATGGTTTTATCCCTGTTTATATTGGTTAAATAATAACTAATCATGGAACAATATCAAGTCAAATCAGTATAAAACTGATGTGCAAATATAAAATTTTCACTATACAGGATATCCCGCAGGGAGGTGGTCAAGCACAATCATTAGTAACAATCGCAAGAACTTTCGCGTCAGAATCTTAATGAAATGCTTAAGGGACTTGTATATGATGTCAGACAAATAATAGTTTTAATAAAAATTTTATCTGCCGATATGACAGTTAAATACAGGTAAAGGAAAGGCTCTTGTTAAGAAAAACTGCAATTATTCCGGTATTCATTATTATTATCGCTTCAATTTGGATCATCACCTCGGGCCAGGGGAAGGGGCGTTTCCAGTATGTGGGCTCAGTTGCCTGTGCCGAGTGTCATGGTGAAGATGCAATCGGAAACCAGATGAAGATATGGCTTACCTCGCCCCATGCTAAGGCTTTTGCAGCACTCGGTGGCGGAAAGGCGGCTGATATTGCTAAGAAAAATAATATCGCTGAACCGAAAACAGATACCAGGTGCCTGAAATGCCACACAACCGGGGGCGGTCAGTCAAACCTTACAGTAAATGAGGGTGTAGGCTGTGAGTCCTGTCACGGGCCGGGAAGCGAGTATTACAGGGCCAATGTCCATGTCGACTATGAAAGCAGGGATAACGGCTACAGGCGCGCTGTTAAATCCGGCATGTACCCTATACGGGGAATCAGGGCGCTCAAGCTGCGTGAAAAACTCTGCCTTTCATGCCACGTAAAGACGCGTCCGTGTTTCCCTGAAAATGCAAACGCTTATGACTATATGATTCCTATCCAGACAGTGGATTCACTCCAGAAGGGTAATGTGAATTTCAGGCACCCGCTCCGCAGGTAGGCTTTCCGCTGCCGGTGCGGGCGAGCCATTTTATACCCTCACCAAGTACAAGGGATCTCCTGATGCCTTCGAGTTCCTGCATGATTATCTCAGTGCGGTTATGCGATATGAGAGATTCCTGGCCGCAAGGGTCAGGGTGTATATCGTAATATACCTGCTGCAGCGTCATGCCGCGGTAATGTTTATTCTTTTCGTATTCCACTGAATTGTTCAGCTGCGATGTGCCGGAGATTATGCTTTTTTTCATGAGCATGTCTATGAGCATACGATAAAGTTCTTCAGGAGAGAGAATCAGTTTGGTGATTTTACCCAGCCCGTTCAGGACTTCATGGACAAAGAGTCCTTCACTCAGGTCCTTGTAGGCGATTACCGGGGACTTCTTTATTGATGATGAATGCGATTCGCGGATGAACCTGTTAAAGTCCACGTCAGTGCCCAGGTTAATAAGAGTCATAGCAGGGACGTTTGTGCTGATGTACGAGTAGAATTCATCGATTGATTCGACCTGCCTAATGCTGTACCCGAACCTGCTGACAATACCTGATATTATCCGTACATGCGACCTGTTCCCGTCAAGAATGGCGAATGTACCGCTATTCTCCGCGGCGTCTCCGCTCAGTGCTGCCAGGTATGACGCCGCGGTGTGCGCGTCAGAATTGCACAGGCAGTCGCATACACCTGCAGAGATGAGCATGCTGCGCGCCTGGTCTGTGAGTTTTTCGGCGCAACAGACAAGACGCGTTGCAGCGGCAAGTTCTTTCAGAGTTTCCATGCTGCAGTTTGTTATGCCGCTGCTGCCTGTTTCAACCTGGAACAGGGTACATGAACCGGGAGTATCGGTGCATGCCTTCAGAAGTTCAGCGGTTGAATCTGCCTTGAATTCCCTGGTCGCGTATTCCGGTGACTCAAGGCAGCATCTGATTTTTTCATTCTGTACGGCAGCAAGATTTATCCTGATCATAATTTCCTGTATGTTGATGTTTTCTGTCCGGGAGGAACCCGTTTACGGTTTACATGCTTATATGTTGATGTGTCAACAATGTAATGGGTTTAATTAGTACATATAACATCACGGCTAGGCATGAAGGCAGGCAATATAGAAACATCGCTTCTGCAGGATGTAGTGATGCCGCATAGGACACGGTCGGTCCTTTCTGCCACGTCCTGTGGCGGACCGACATGAACCTCATCCTGAGAACCAGATGTCCATGGGCGGCCTGTTTCGTGCTTGCAGGCTGCCATCGTGGCTGCACTGCCGCAGCAGTCTTTTTTTGGGAATATACATTTTATTATATTAAACCCATTCCTGTCTGAACAGATTGCATCACTTCGTTCGCAATGACCGTAACTAATTCAATCGCAAACCGCTGCAGCTGTACAGTGTTTCCGGATAATCAGGGAATTATAAAATGATTGATTTATTATAATGTAATTGTTATGTTAAACTTAGGTCATCACTGGTTTGCGGCACAAGGCGACAGTCCGGAAACATGTAAATAAAATAAAGATTAGAACGGAGGATTTAATGGCTGAGAAGGTTTTTGATTTCCAAACATTTGTTAATGAGTCAAGGGACGCGCTCCTGAAACCTGCAGCATATTTTACCACAATGCCGAAGGAGGGGGGGCTGGGTGAGCCGATAATAAAGGCACTTATCTATGCAGCAGCATTTGCTGTGATTTCTTTTATACTTGGCGTGATACTTCCCATTTCTACTTTCGGTGCCATGGGCGGAGTGGTCGGCGGCTCAATAGGTTTTTTCGGGATTATACTCTACGTCATATATGCAATCATCTGCCTTTTTATCGGCGGCGCAATAGTTCTTGTTTTGAGTGCAATCTGCGGCGGTAATACTAATTATGAAGCAAACCTCAGGGTAGCGGCATCACTGATGGTGCTTTTACCGGTGTATGCTCTTGTGGGTCTGCTCTCATGGGTAAGCCTGTGGCTTGGAGGAATTGCAGGGCTTGCGGTATTCATTTACGGTTTCTGGATGCTCTACCAGGCTCTTATCAAGGCCCTTGGCGGTAAAGAGGGCCCGGCAAAGGTGCTCACAATAATTCTTGCTGTTATTCCCACGCTGGTAATCCTGAGCGGACTTGTATGCGCCAAAGTTATCTACAACAAAGCTGATGAGCTGAAACTTAATACACCATCCGCGATTGAAGAACAGATAATGAAAAACATACCTGAGTCTGAACGGGAAGAGGCTAAAGAGGCCATTGACCAGATGAAACAGATCAATCTTGATGATGTGATGAAGGAAGCTGAGAAGAATATGCCAAAAGATGGTGTCGAGGATAAATAATTCTGCATAGTATATGCTGTCCGCCTTAACCGGCGGACAGTTCTGCTCCATTCTGTTCTATCATGCCGTTTTCAATCAGGTAGCATACCATATACTCTTCTATTGTTTTTTTTGGCCCGCTGATTCCGCTCCTGCTCCGGTACTGCGCGTTGTCGTTCCTCCTTGCAAAGAAATGGTACATCTCGCGCGGGTCGTCAGGGTCGCGAAGAGGGTACGACCGTTTTTCTCCGAGTATTGTCCGTATATCATGGCGCGTGATCGATGTCATGGTAGTGCTTTGCATGTATTCCTGCACCTTCATTATCTCCCTGTACGATAGACCCATGAGGTATTCCCTTAAAGCTTCAAGTACATCATCACTAAATTCAGACCAGGCAAGGAAGTCGATCATCATGGGATTTGATGATGTGCAGAATTTGGTAATTTCCGAAATTCCTGTCATTGTTCCGTATGACGGTTTAAAAACAAGGCGCGACCTCCACAGGTCAATGAGCATCGGGGAAAGTTCCTCAACACCTTTATACCTCCTGATCTCCCATATATGTGCAAGGTGATTCGCTGCGTCGCGTCTTGTTTCACTGCTGATCGACCTGTCGGATATTATTGAGATAAAAACATCTTCGGTCATTATGGAAAAAATATAGTTATATACTACACGCCGGATATCGGTATCGGTACAGAAAATGTGTTCAAGGTCACTGCAGATGTATGAGAGGTAGAGGAAAAAGTTCATCTTGGCAATTGCAAACTGACGCCCAAGCAGGGCCTTGCTTGGAGTGTTGAGGAGCAGGTCAAGTCCCTTGTGTTCGCAGATGTTATCGACCAGCGTTTCAATGCTCCTGGAGTGTTTGCCCGGGTACTGCTGGTCAAGAAGTGACGGGTAAAGGCTTATTGCCTCAGCTATTTTAACTATGGCGGATATTGTATTAGTCATCTGCCTATAATCATCCCCCCGGGATGGATCCTTTAGTAGGGAAGTTATAAGTTCGATTATTTTTTCTTCTTCAGGATTAAAGATATCTATTGAATTCATAGTAACCAGACAGGTGATTTTATACATATAGTATAATGAATTCCATGTATTTACAGAAATTAATTTTCGCGATTTCTGCCGATAGTTTATTATAGATTGATTACTAAACTTAGTCCTGCACGTGCAGGGAAGCTGTTGCCCGGGATTTTTTAGGGGCATCGCCCATGAACCGCGGGTAAAAATAGTTTTATAAAAGGTCATATAATAAGAATTTATGTTCTGGAGCTGGAAATGCGTTTATGGATTAAACTTATATTATTTCTGCCGTTTATCTGCATCTGGGCATGTGCTTCTGCAGAGAGCAGGGACCAGACCGGTGACGGATCACTTTATGCATCAGCGGATAAATTATCGTACCAGGACAGGATATCGGGCAGGACTAATACAGTCCTGAAAACGCCTGAAGGCTATACCACCGGGAAACCGGAGGTAATACAATTCGTTGATGATTACTTTGACTGTGCACTTTATGCAAAAAATTTTGCGCAGGGCAACGCTGTGTACGGCGAGTTTGTTCTGAAGGGAAGGGGACTGGCTGCTGAAAACGCAGGGTTTACCCTGAAGGGAGAGAAGGTCCCGCTCACTGCAACAACCTGGGGATACAGGTGTATTGCGGCGATTCACCCTGAACAGAAACCGGGCAGGATGGATGGTGTTTTTACATATACTGCTGACGGAAAAACAAAATCAATCCGCGTGACTGTCAGTGTGAAGGATGTGGAGTACACTATATCTAAAAAAAAGCTGGACCTGGGCAGGTTTTCCGATGAGAGCTACTACAAGGACCCGGAAAAGAAAAAATTTATCCTGGAGTGCGAACATATCAGGGAGCAGGCGTTCAAATCAGACACCGGAGACAGCATAACAAACAGCATTTCCCATCCGAGGGATTTTCACAGGATAACAGGCGCATACTGGAACAAGAGGATCTATCTTTCCTACAAGAAAAAAAAGAGGAATAAGCCGGTTAAGAGCAAGTCGCGGATCAGTTTTCACCGGGGTGTTGACCTGAAGGGTGATTTCGGTGCCCCGGTTTATGCCATGGCCGACGGTGTGGTTGTTCTGTCGCACCTGATGTTTTTTGAGGGGAACATGGTTGTTGTTGATCATGGGAATAAAGTATTTTCCTACTATATGCATATGGAGAGCCGCGGTGTTAAGGAGGGCGACAGGGTTAAGGCCGGGCAGCAGATCGGCAAGGTGGGGTCAACTGGAACTTCTACCGGGCCGCACCTTCATGTTGCTTTAAGTATAAGGGGGGTCCATGTTGATCCCTTGAGTTTCCTGTGGCTGCCGGTAACCAGGTAAAAGTTTTTTGTAACATATGATTTAATTCATTTCTAATAATTTCTGTTGAATGATTCTTATACATGTTTTATCACTGCACAGCCCCCGCACGCTTCGGCAGGCTCAGTGCATCGCCCCCGGAGGGGACAAAGAGTAAAAGTATATAAACCACTCCCGGGGTGGACGTATATTTTTCAGGAGAATGAACATGTTGATTCGGCCGGGGGCTACCAAAATTCAGAGGTTTAATAATGGATTATGCTGAAATAGAAAAACTGTCCGGCCGCGTGCGGGAACAGAACCTGTTCGTAGATGAGATAAAAAAAGAGATCTCATCTGCAATAATAGGCCAGGATAAACTTGTGGAGAGGATGATTATTGCCTTTATCACAGGCGGGCATATACTCCTCGAGGGACTGCCCGGTCTTGCAAAAACACTGGCCGTGAAGTCCTTCGCAAAATGCGTGAACGCAGACTTCATGAGAATTCAGTTTACCCCGGACCTGCTCCCAGCAGACCTGACCGGTACGCAGATATACAATCCGAAAGACCTGGACTTTTTTACGCGCAAGGGGCCTGTGTTTACAAATTTCCTGCTCGCTGACGAGATCAACCGTGCCCCCGCAAAGGTGCAGTCTGCCCTGCTCCAGGCAATGGAGGAGAAGCATGTGACAATCGGAGGCACAACTTTTGCGCTGCCTGACCCGTTCATGGTCCTTGCCACGGAGAACCCCATTGAGCAGGAGGGTACATACCCGTTGCCCGAGGCGCAGCTTGACCGCTTCTTTATGAAGGTGCTCATCGATTACCCCACTGCAGAAGAAGAAAAGGAAATTTTAAGAAGGTTCAGCTCAATAAGCAGCGAAGCGATAAAACAGGTGATCTCGCCTGCACATGTCCGTGAAAGGGCCGGGCTTGTGGAGAGCATATACATAAATGAAAAACTTCTGGGATACATAGTATCCGTTGTATCGGAAACAAGGAAACCTTCGCGTAAGGAGCTGAAGAAGTACATTGACTACGGCGCAAGCCCGCGCGCTTCGATTGCGCTGATGAAGGCTTCGCGCTGCATCGCGTTCATACGCGGCAGGGGCTTTGTTACGCCCGATGACATCAAGGAAATAGGCGCCGACGTGCTGCGCCACAGAATTATACTTTCGTACGAGGCCGAGGCTGACGGAAAGTCTGCTGACGATATAGTTAAACTTGTATTCGATTCGGTCGAGGTGCCCTGATTGGACGCGCGTGAAATTGCCCTGCTGAAAAAGATAAGGATCGAGACCGGCCGCAAGATAGACACCCTTTACGCCGGAGAGTACAGGTCCGCGTTCAGGGGGCAGGGGCTTTCGTTCGAATCTGTGCGCGAGTACATGGCGGGCGACGACGTGCGTAGCATAGACTGGAACGTTTCTGCAAGGATGAGAAACCTCTTCGTTAAGGAGTATTCGCAGGAGAGGGAGCTTTCGGTTGTGCTCATGGTTGATCTTTCGGGCTCGACCGATTTTGGAAGCGGAGTGTCAAAGCGTTCAGCCATACTTGAGTTTACCGCGATGATGCTCTACCTGACGCAGATGAACAATGACAGGGTTTCGCTGATACTCTTCACAGACAGGGTTGAAAAATTTCTGCGGCCGCGAAAGGGAAGAAAGTTTGTGCTGCGTGTGCTTGACGAGGTGATTAAACTAAAGTCCCGGGGCAGGGGTACGAACATAAGGAATGCCGCTGATTTTGCCGCGAAGGTGCTGAAGAAGAGAAGCATCATATTTCTTGTTTCGGATTTCATGGATTCCGGCAGCGATTACATTTCGCGGCTGAACCACATGTCCGGCAGGCATGACATTATATGTGTCCATGTGACTGACCCGTTCGAGAAACGCTTCCCGTTCACCGGTCTCGTGGAGTGCCGTGACCTTGAAACTGGAAAGGTTTTCCTGTCTGAAGCGGTTCCGCGTGATGGCGCGGTGCAGGGGACCGGGAGTTTTGATACAATAAGGCTAAGTACGGATAAACCGGTTGAGGTGCCTTTACTCAGGTTCTTTGAAGAGAGGAAGATGAAGGTCAGGTACAGGTAGGGGATTTGCCACAGAGGGGAAGCACCATGTCATACCCGCGAAGGCGGGTATCTATGTGATAAGCATGGTTCGGGCTGATGCTTGAACTTAACAGGTTTCACGCAGAGACGCAGAGGGCGCGGATAAAGGATTATTGAATAACGAAAAATGAATAATGAAAAAATTTTGTCATTCCCGCGGATGCGGGAATCTATTGGATGAAAAAAGAATATTCTCGCAAAGGCGCGGAGGCGCAAAGGGACGCAAAGAGAGAATTGACAAGATATTAATTTACAGGGATATACATGATAGGCAGGATGATGAAAAATACTATTTAATCCTGAACATCCAGTATATCCCTGTAAAACACGCTGGATGATGTGTTTTTTTATAATATATTAAGAGCTGCCGGATAATGAATAATGATTGTGAAAATATTTTAAAATCCGCAATTTCCGCGCCTCTGCGTGAGATAAATTGTTAATGAAACTCTAAGTAAACGAGAAACAAAAAGTTCAAATGAATCGAATCGTATTTATTCTTCTACTATCCTTAACCATGTTATGCGGCCTTAACGCCGCAGTGACAGTCGAGTCCGTGGAATCCGCTGTTACACCTGAAAAGGGCCGTGTGTGTGATCCATTCACATACACCGTCACTGTTCAAGGCACCGGCCTTGACAAAATACGGGCGGTTTTACCTGAATCAAAAAGCTACTTCCCTGAACCTGTTGATAAAAAAAGGAAGACCACGGATAAAGACAAAGATGAAGAGAATATTCCGCCGCTATATGCTGTAAAGAGCGCGGAAATTATACGCGGCCGTGACGCTGATTCCGAAACTCTTACAGCAAAGATAACTATTATATACATGAAGCCGGGAACATACACGCTGCCTGAAATAAAGATTACAGGTGACGACGGCATTCCAATTGGCTATAAGCTGCAGACTGTTACAATCATAGAGACAAATCCCGGGGGCGCATTCGAGGAGATCGAAGGTCCCATTGAACCTGCATCGGACTATAAGCGTGTTGCACTTATAGCTGCTGCTGTAATCGCTGCGATAGCACTTGCCGCAGCTGCGGGCTATTACATATACAGGTACATCAGGAAGAGAAGTGAATCATCAATCCCCGGAATACAGGTTTCGCCATACGAACAGTTTGTCATTGACCTTGACAAGCTGAAGCCCGAAGAGCTTATCGCATCGGGTGAAGTGCGTCAGTACGCGTTCGGCATGTCCATTACCTTCAGGAGGTTTATCTCGGGGCGTTTTGATTTTGATGCTGCAGAGATGACAACAGACGAAATACGGGGCAACCTCAAGAGGTTCATGCCTGCCGGGCTCTACAATGTTCACGGTGATGAGATCATGCGCTGCATGGACCTTTGGGACATCTCCAAGTTTGCAGAATTCACCCCGCCCGGTGAAATGCTCACGGAGAACCTGCGGTCGGTGAAGAGAGGTGCGGAAAAGGTATCTGTTCCGGAGGCCGTCGATGTCGCACCTGGCATTTAAGTATCCGCTCTTCCTGCTGCTCCTTGTGCCCTATGCAGCGGCAATGTTCTACTATTATAAAAAGTCAGTATCGGGCGAAATGCCGTTTGCTGTTTCATCCGAAAAGGTTGCGGGTGTGCGCAGCAGTATCAGGACAGCAACGCACCCCTGGCTCTGGACGCTCAGGGCCCTGTCGATCCTGCTGCTTGTAATCGCGCTTGCAGGCCCGGGACGAGGCATTACCTACACCAATGTGGAGACCCGGGGGATCGACATCATGGTTGCCCTTGACCTTTCGGGTTCAATGAGGGCCGAGGATTTCCAGCCGGACAACAGGCTGGGAGTGGCAAAGAAGGTGGTGCGCGGATTCATCGAAAGGAGGCCGGGCGACAGGATCGGGCTTGTCGTTTTCGCAGGTAACGCATACTTCCAGTGCCCGCTCACGATTGAGCATGACATTATAGCTGAGATTGTTGATGACCTTGACTTCAGGAGCGTGGAGGATAACGGCACAGCGATCGGTGATGCTGTTGCGCTTGCAGCCTCGCGCATGGCCGGCAGCAAGGCACAGAGCAGGATCATTCTACTTATAACAGACGGTATGAACAACAGCGGCGAGATCGATCCGGAAACAGCGGCTAAAGCCTGCGCGGCGGCGGGCATCAGGGTTTACACGGTTGGCATAGGTCAGGATGGGCTGGTCCCTTTCCCCGGGCCGCAGAGGTTTATTACAGATGAGTTCAACGGTGAGGCGCTTGAAAAGGTCGCGGCTATTACCGGAGGGAAGTACTACAGGGCAAAGGCTGCGGGTGTTTTGTGGCAGAATATAAGCGACATAGACGCGTTGGAGAAGAGCGACGCAGTGGTGAACTCGTACTACGAGTTTGAAAGCAGGGCCGGTGTCCCCCTTGCGCTTGGAGTGATATTGTTTTTTCTTGAAATACTTCTGCGTTCAGCAGTGTACAGGAAGCTGCCGTGATCTCGTTCAGCAATGAAAAATATGCGATTTATATTATACTGGCAGGTTTGATCCCGCTTGTCTTCTTTCTCGTCTACGCGTACTTGCGGCGCAGGATTATCCGCGCGGTTACCGGTTCCCACCATAAAAATGTCCTGTTTATTAACGGGAGCTATACCAGGCTGTTCATTAAAGATATTCTTACAGTGCTTGCACTGGTTTCACTTACAGCTGCAGCCCTTGGACCTGGCTGGGGCGAGGAGACAACTGAAAAGAGGAACGAGGGGACTGACCTGGTGATAGCCCTGGACGTGAGCAGGAGCATGCTGGCTGCTGACACCGATACGAGCAGGCTTGACCGTGCAAAACGCGCGATCAGGCTTATAGCTGAATCCCTTAACGGCGACAGGATCGGGCTTGTTGTATTCTCAGGCGAGGCATTTCTCATGTGTCCGCTTACCACTGATACTGGCGGACTGATGATGTTCCTTGACAATGCGGGTCCCGAATCTGTCACGCTCGAGGGGACAGACATGGGCAGCATGTTCGGCGAGGTGCTGCGGGTGTTCCAGAAGAAGAGGCTCACTTCCAGGATGCTTGTTGTAGTCACCGATGGAGAGGACAACGAGGGAGGGGCAGCTGCAGGAGCGGAGAAACTTAAGGATGCGGGAATTGCAGTGTACACCCTTGGAGTGGGGCGCGGATCGGGTGAACTTATCCCCCGTGGTGAAGGCGCTACAGATTACTACAGGGACAGGAGCGGTGAACTTGTGAGGACGAGGAGCGATTCGGACCTGTTGAGAAAACTTTCTGAAGATACAGGCGGGAGATATATTGATATTACATCTTCATTTTCCGGTCTTGACAGCATCATCAATGCAGCAGGTGAACAGGATAAAAAGAGCACGGGTTCAAGGAAAATAAAACAGCACAAGGACAGGTCATGGATCTTTATACTTGCCGCTGTTATATTCATGTGTGCCGAAATGGTTATCTTTAATAAAGGGAGGCATTATGCGCGGATTGATTAGAATCATTCCTGCAGCTGCGCTTCTCCTGGCTGCATGGATGTCGCCTTTCAACGACGAGGTGAACGCGGGTAACAGGGAGTATAAGAATAAAAACTGGTCCGCCGCAATGGAACACTACAAAAAGGCCGGGGAACATGCCGGTGACGATAAAGAGTGCGCCCTTGCTGACTTCAACATGGGGGACGCCGAGTACGCGCAGGGAAACTACGAACGCGCTGTGGAATACTACAACAGGTCCCTGAAGCAGGGTGACCCTGAAATTGCAAAGAGGTCTCTCTTCAACATGGGGAACGCGTACCTGAAAAACGGGAAGAAACGGGAAGCGGCCGAATCATACGCGAAGGCACTTGATATAGATCCGGAATACGAAAAGGCCAGGAAAAACCTCGAGTACCTGCAAAAGCAGAATGACAGTGACAAAAATAATAAAGATAAAAATAAAAACAGCGGGAATGATAAAAATAACAAGGATGCAGGCGGCGGTGAAAAATCCGGTAAAGGCGGGATGACCCCTGAACAGGCTGCGCGTATATTTGAATCAATGAAGGACAGGCCCGTGCGGAAAAAGAAGGGTGACCGCAACGGGAGGAGGGCGCTTGAAAAATACTGGTAGAATCATTGTATTATTATTCGTGCTGTTATTAGCATCAGCGGCGCAGGCCGCTGACATAACAATTTCCGCTGGCAGTAATGTAATCAGCCCCGGTGAGAGTACCGAACTGGTTATTAAAGTGCAAAGCGGATCAGTCGAAATTAACCAGACAGTAGTTCCGCGGGTTGACGGGCTTAATATAAGCTATGGCGGTTCAGGGAGCTCGTACCAGTATATCAACGGGAAAAGTTCTTCAACAACTACAATCACATTTCATGTGTACGGCGTAAAGGAAGGGAGCTACACGATCCCTTCCTTTACTGTCACTGCCGGAGGAGAAAAACTTTATACTCAGCCGGTCAGTATCACTGTAAAAAAAGGGGCGCAGGGCAGCGGTGGTGACAGCAGCATAAATGTGTTCTGTGATGTTGAGCTGAGCAGCGATTCGTGCTATTCAGGTCAGACAGTAATGCTGCGTTACTTTATATATCATCCGGCAGGTGCCGATCTCAGGGTCAACAGGGTGTTAAAGCAGCCTCTTTCCGACGGGTTCATTGTCAAGGAGATAAACGAGACTATTGCTTCGACAGATTCTGTAAAGAAGGGACTCAACCTGGTAAAGGAACATGTGGTGACATACTGCCTGATTCCTGAACTCACCGGGAGCAGGGAAACAGGCGGGGGCAGTATGCTTGTTACAGCGGAACAGGAACGCGGTTTCTTTTCACGGCCTGTGCAGGGTGAACTTCTGTTCCCTGAAAAAAAACTGATGGTGATACCTTTACCCGCAAAGGGCAAACCTTCGGGATTCTCCGGTGACGTAGGTGAATTTAAACTTGAAGCAGCAGTTAAAAGCGGAAAGTACATGGTGAACCAGGAGATTCAGATCCCGGTAACTGTTACAGGAAGGGGGAACTTTTTCCTGATGTCAAAACCGGCGTTTGAAAACGCCGATGGCATCCGCGTACTTGTCGAGGAGAGTAACCCCGAACTTGTACTGGATGGGAATGAGGTAACAGGAACAAAAAAATTTCTTGTTACCATAATTCCCCAGGCTGAAGGGAGCTTTAAACCGGGAGTGCTCACGTTAAAGTATTTTAATCCAGTGACGCATGCGTATGTATCTGCGTCCTCTGAAGCGCTCAGCCTTGAAGTAAGCGGTATCGCTGTTCCTGCCGCGGAAAAAAATAATAAACATGATGATCCGGGAACAGGACTGCCTGTGTTCGCGTACATCGGCGCAGGCGCCTTGATCGCTGCAGCGCTTTTCGGGCTTGCGTACATAATCATACGGGAGAGGCGAAAGTACGCGGGACTGAGGTCTGGAGAGAATAAAAAAAATGAAACTGTAAAAGAGATAAAAGCTGATCCGGTTAAACTTCTCAGGGATGAACTTGAAGATGCGCATGGTTCCGGTGAAAGTGATAAACTGGTGAAACTCTGTTACAGGGGATTGGATATGTTAAATGAAACTTCGGCCGGAAAAAATTCTCCGGAACTTGCTGCTGTCAAAGCTAAGCTTGATGCTGCGCGGTATGCCAATGCATCTTTAAGTGCGGGTGAACTGGAAGAGGTTTATGGCGTGGTGGACGGTTTGATGAAAAACATTAAGTAATTTGTTTAGATATGCTTAAAAGTCCACGATGCGGAATCATCTTTAAACATAAATCATAATCTTAAGCATCAGATTATTTTACGATTTGAGCATCCGCTTAAAAAAACTTAGCCCGCCTTCAATATAATTCATAATGTTATCATACTCGGTTTTGTCTGTTGCAGAATTTTTATGGAAACAGTTAAGTCTTTTATTTCACCGTGAAGTTTAAGCTGCTCCTCTTTATTTTTATCGATTAAAGATAACAGGTGTTTTCCTGCATATTTTTCCAGGGCTGATTTATAAATGTTATTATTGTTGTTAAACATTTACCTATCCTTAAGTATATTTATTAAGTATACTTATACTTATGGTTTTTCAAATTCACTTCTTTTCGGATGATGAGTATAAAATCAGCAGGAGATTTTTAATCAGCCGTTGGAATCCAGATGTCCATATCTATGTGCGCTGATGCCGATTTTTTAAATTTTTTTTATATTTTACTTACAAATGCATAGTCTAGTATACTGATATTGTCAATAATTAACATCATTCTACAATCATTTCGATAAGCAATCCAGTTCTTACTTTGATCTCTTATTAAAACAAATAATTCATACTCATAAGTACCAAAATGCCCTATAACAAATGATTTGATCTCTGTTTGTTCTAAAAAAGTATCAGAGTCATCAGTACCCGGTATATATTTTTTCCCGTCGGGCCTAATGCCAAACTCGATTTTATTCCCGTCATTTATATTCATGCAATAATAAGCACGCGTTTCTTTTGGGCCTAACAGAGCTTCCATGGAAATTTTTGATACCCATTTTTTTAAAATTTTGTCTTCCGCAGTAATATTATGGAATCGTTCAAACATATTTAAAACTCTCTGTGTTTAGTTGAATTTTATCTGTTGTTTATCATTCAATATATGCCCGACATGCGATCTTAAATTCTTCCTGCGAATACCTGTACTCTTTTTTCTTATGTGAAAATGATTTGTCAAATTCTTCTGCATCATTTTCATTTAAATTAAATACTTCACTGGGGTAATACTTCCATGTATGTCCCTCAAGGCATCCTTTCTCCAGTTCAAGAACCAGCAGGCTGTACGGGTACCTCCCTTCGGCATCACTGATGTTGAAGTCTTTGGAACTCTTAAACCCGTGTTTACAATAGTTGTATGGATGGCCCTGGATTACTATTGCTTTATAACAATCAGCAGTTGCTTTTTTTATTGAGTGTTGAATTAAAGCAAATCCGATCCCTTTTTTCTGATATTCCGGTAATACACTTACCGGCCCGAAAGTTATTACAATAATTTTTTCGCCTGATTCGTTAACAAGGTGCGATTTTGTATACATAATGCTTCCGGTAATCCTGTTTTCCAGGATCGCGACAAGATCAAGAGATGCAATAAAATCTTTATGATTTCTCATCACATGGGCTAAAAAATGTTCATTACATCCGGGTACATATAAATTCCAGAATGCCTCCCTGGTTAACTCTTCTATCTGTCTATAATCATTTTCTGTTTCATTTCTTATAGAAATATTCATTCTCTGACATCCCCTGTGTCCAGTTTATTGAAGTAGTATTTATTCAACATCAATTAACACTTGGTGTGATGAATTATGATGTTTTACTTTCAGCACTAAGTATAATCATAGACTTTTATTGGAAGTGTTGCTGATGTCACAAGTATTCACCTGAACATTTCGCATAAGCTTTGTTATATGCATACGGCGCGCTTTACAGCAACCGGGCGCAGCAATACACGGACGTATAGCAGCGTTTTTGAGGAACCAATTTCTCCCCGGAACAACAAAAACAATCTTATGAATTTCACATCAACTGAAAAAGTCAATATAAATCTTGACATAGCAGGAAGTACAGAGTAATAATTGGCAATCCACAATAAAAATGATTCATTCATTAGTAGCGGGTGGCCGCAAGGCAGTGTGAGGTCTTTCAGGCCGCAATCAGTTTTTTAACAGTAAATTCTTGACATAAAGTAATAAAACATCTGTTAAACAAATCTGTTTAACAGCATAAGGAGAATTACATGAAACGGAAACTTATTCCTGCTGCGGTATGTATGATTATTGCTGCATCAGCGGCAGTATTGATGTCGGAGGATGAAAATTACATAGGCAAGACAGGTGAAATAAATTCCGGGAAGAAAGAGATAATAGTAAATGTAAAGAGCGGCACTGTGCTAAAAATGGGTGACCTTCTTCAGGTAGAGACAGAGGCTGGAAAGATAACCCTTGAAGTAACATTCCCGATGCAGACAGTTGCAAAATGTAAAATTAAAGGCAGGGGGAAATATTCAGATTTACGCACAGGTATGGGGGTTTACATGTACAGTAAGGATGAGGCTGTAGATGAAACAGCGGTGAAGCCTGGTAGTGCCTACAAAATAGGAGACCGAGGCCCTGCAGGCGGGTGGATTTTCTACGATAAAGGCAACACAAGCGACGGCTGGAGATATCTGGAGGCTGCGTCTGAGGATCAGAGTGCTGGATCTAAATGGGGCTGTAAGGGACAATCAACAGGCGCAAGGGGTACCGCTATTGGAACGGGAAAAGCAAACACTGCGGCAATAATCAAAAGTTGTGGAGAAGAAAGAATAGCGGCAAAAGTTGCGGCTGACTATCGGGGCGGCGGTAAAAGCGATTGGTTTTTGCCATCTAAAGACGAGCTTAATATGATGTATGAAAATTTACATAAAACCGGTGTTGGCGGTTTCGCTGACTACTATTGGAGTTCGTCGGAGGACGATGATCTCGGTGCGCAGGGCCAGCTTTTCAGCAATGGCTACCAGTACACCAACTATTATTACAACGCAGATAGGGTTCGGGCTGTCCGGGCTTTTTAACAATTTAACTATTTTTTCTTTCCTGCACCAGTGGGTTCAAAAATTTTTTTAATGGTATTTTATGACGCTTTACTATGATCTGCCGGTATTCAAAGATGTCTATAAGCTGATTCTAAAAATATTTGAATACACACTGGGGTTCCCCAGGAAGTATAAATACACCCAGGGGCAGGATATGAATTAATTTTCACACCACAAAAAAGGCGGACGCCCGCTTCTTCAGAGATAATAAAAAAGCCAAGCGCGCCGCTTTCATATAACTTCTTATTATATGCCATATTCCGGGAAAAATTTATTCAAGTAATTAATCTAAAGATTATGTTGGCCAGAATCAGTGCCAGTCCCGCGACATCCACTATAACAAGTGCTATTAAACATGCCTTATGAATAAAAGAAAACTGCGGGAAATTACCGGAAAAGAGATCGAAGTAGAGGTTGATAACATTTTTTCTATTGGAAAACGGACGGATGTCTGAATTTTCCGGCTTCATATCACTGAGCCTCTCAATGATCAACTAATCGTTGCCCTTGGCCTTTTCCCACAGCTCGTCCAGTTCAGCAAGACTCATATCATGCATGACCTTTCCTGCAGCCGTACATTCCCGTTCGATGAACTTAAAGCGCTTCATGAACTTGTCAGTAGTGGAACGCAGCGCGTCCTCGGGATCGATCCCTTTAAAGCGCAGTACGTTCACCATGCTGAACAAAATGTCCCCGGCCTCTTCGGCAATTCGTTCCTGCGATTCATGCTTCACCGCTTCCTTGAATTCATGGACCTCTTCGTCCAGCTTGATCACTGCGTCATCAATCTTCTCCCAGTCGAATCCCACATGGGAAACCTTCTCCTGTATGCGGTATGCACGGGTCAGGGCAGGAAGGTGGCGTGGCACACCGTCGAGTATGGATTCGCGTTGTGTCTTCTCGCTCTTTTTGATGTTCTCCCAGCGTATCTTTACGCCTTTAGAATCGGTGATCTCCTCGTTGCCGAATACGTGAGGGTGTCTGCGTATAAGCTTATCACTGATCCCGTTAGCTACATCATCAACGTTGAATGCACCTGTCTCCTCTGCTATGCGCGAATGGGCGTAGACCTGGTAGAGCAGGTCGCCAAGCTCCTCGCGCAGGTTCTCCATGTCGCCGCTGTCAATGGCGTCGTAGACCTCGTATGCCTCTTCTATAAGGTACGGTTTAAGAGAAGAGAAGGTCTGTTCCCTGTCCCAGGGGCAGCCGCCTTCACTCCGCAGTATATCGGCAATCTCTTTCAGCCTGTACAGCGGTTCTTTGTTCTGCATTACTTTCCCTATAGCCTGTAGTATTTTTTCTGTTCAGCAACAGTTGACACGGTCCTCTTGCCGTAATTGTGGCCGGGCCATATCTTTGTATCGTCGGGGAGTGTGAGGATTTTGTTTTTCAGCGAGTTTACAAGGTCAGCCTCTGAACTGTCCGGGAGGTCGGTGCGTCCCACACCTTCAGTGAAGAGCGTATCTCCTGTAAAGAGGTTGCCGTTCGAGTAAAGGCATATGCATCCCCGTGTATGTCCCGGCGTGTTTATCACCCAGAGTTTGCTGTTGCCGAAAGTTATCGAGTCGCCATCTTTAAGGAGCTGCATTTTTTTAAGGCCGGGTTCTGCTGTATCGGAAAACCTGCCGGTCTCGTTATCCTTGAACTCCCTGATATACCCGCGGTCGTTTTCGTGGATCAGGAGCGGGGCGCCGGTCTTTCCCATGACGTGGGTGTTGCCCGATGTATGGTCATAGTGCCCGTGTGTATTGATTATATACTTTACTGTGGCGTTGTGTTTCTCCACCCGGCTGAATATTGCGTTAAAGTCTCCGGCGGGATCAACCAGTACTGCCTCTTTTGTTGTTTCATCGACCAGCAGGTAGCAGAATACGGCCATTCCTGTTACTAGTATCTGTTCAACGATCATCGGTTACCTCACTGCGGGCTTACTATAATATTAAGTTCAGGGTTGGCTGCGCCGTACTGTCCCTTAAGTGCCGGGAACTCCCCTGTTTCATGAAATTTATACCTGGTGAATGGATTGTCATTGTCCTTTAGTGCCGCGTTTTTGTAGAAGGTCATCTGCTTCATGTGGTGCGGGCCCATCGGGAATACTGCCACGCCGTTTCTTTTAAGCAGGTTGAGCACCGCATACGGGCTGTGGGTACATCCGCCGTAAATGATCGCGGCGTCAAACGATCCGGCCGTATCATCAAGTTCGGCGCAGTCGCCTGCAAGAAATTTTATGTTAAAGTAGCCGTTATCGATCAGCCTGTTCTTTGCAGCTTTTGCAAGCTTTTCATGGAATTCGACAGTAACGATTTTATTAACCAGTGACGAAAGTACGGCTGTAGAGTAGCCCGAACCTGTCCCGACTTCAAGAAGGTTCCACTTCTTGTGAGGTGCCAGAATGGTTATCATCCGCGCGAGGACCAGGGTGTCATCGCTGAATTCGCCGTTGCCTATGGGGACAGGGGCAGTGTCCTCTATCCTATCCTTAAAAAAAGGATCAAAAAAGAGTGACCTGTCCACGTGTGTAAAGGCATGCAGCACATCCCTGCTGATACCTGATTCTTCAATTTTTTTTAAGAATACGGATGGTTTGGCTTTGCTCATTTGTTGTTCCTGGAAAAGTATTTATGCCTTAATCAAGCCCCCTGTCCCCCAGACCGTGTGAGTAATGCAATTAGTTCAGTATTTACACGGTCTGATTAAGTCAGGTTAAATTTTTTATTACTATCATACTCTATAA
>Ga0209099_1001902_pt1 | contig 19518 bp, 17 predicted proteins | sample AD_JPNHW2_MetaG_FD_184430 | JGI IMG/M metagenome (GOLD analysis project Ga0209099, IMG submission 184430) | Active sludge microbial communities of municipal wastewater-treating anaerobic digesters from Japan - AD_JPNHW2_MetaG (SPAdes) (version 2) | ecosystem: Engineered > Bioreactor > Anaerobic... | reverse complement strand
ACAAATACTATTAATACAATAAATTTCTTCATTTTCGTTATTTTTTTAACTTTGCAAAAGTAACGAAAAAATGGAATTGAATATTCTATAATTTATCAATAGTATGCTTTAAATTATTTAACTAATTGAAAAACAATATATTATTTTTATTTTTGCTAATTATTTTTATGATAGGAAATCCCCTGTCAGCACAAAAAAATGTTATTGTAATTAACGAAAATAATGCTGTTTTACCGCTTGTAAAAAAAAGCATACTTCCTTCAAAAGTTAAATCCTGTGCAAAGCTTTATTCTAAAATTCCAAAATTTGTAGATTATTATCATTCATTAGGTTATCTTGCTTTTTCTGTTGATTCCATAATGGAGGATTCTGCTGTGTGCAAGGTATGCATTTTTCAGGGAAATCAATATAAATCAACTGTAATTATTGTTGAAGAGGCTGAAAATAATCTTATTGAGGAGGCAAATTTATCTTCTTACAGTAAGAATGGCTTGTTGTCTTTAGGAAATTATCCCACGCTCTCCGGAAAACTTATTGATTATTATGAAAACAATGGCTTCCCATTTGTCGAGGTCTATTTGGATAGTCTTTCATTACACCCGGATTCAATTATATCCAGATTAATTATTGATAAACATGATTACATTACGTTTGATTCTATAATCCTTCAGGGAGATGTGAAATTGTCCGGGAGTTTTTTATATCCATACCTGGGTCTCAAAAAAAAACAAAAATATAATGAAAGTTTGATCAGAAAGATTCCTCAGTTGATTTCTGAACTCGATTTTGTTACGGAAGTTCGACCGGCAGGAGTTGAATTTATTGAAAAGTCAGCTTATCTATATCTCTATCTGAATAAACTGAAAGTAAATCAGTTTGATGGCTATTTGGGTATTATTCCTGAAGAAAGAAATTCCGGAAAATTTACGCTTAATGGTGAAATAAGTCTTAGTTTAAACAATGTTTTTACATTAGGAGAATCATTGAATTTGCTTTGGAGAAGCCCTGAACGCTATTCTCAGTATCTTAATATAAATGTTGATTTTCCGTATTTGCTAAAGACGCCTTTTGGATTTAATTTTAATTTTATTTTGGATAAAAATGATACTTCCTATTTGACAATGAATTATATTGTCGGTCTTCAATATTCTTTTCAGGGAAATAATTATCTGAAAGCATATTTTGATTATTCAACTTCTGCAATTCTTGCTGCCGATTTGCTGGTTGTGGATAATGAAAATATTAATTTTGCTGACTACAAAAGATCAATGTATGGTGTTGAGTTTAAATATAGAAAACTAGACTATATTTATAATCCTCATAAGGGATATTCATTTCTACTCAATGCTTCGGTGGGAAATCGGAAAATTGTTAAAAATAGCAAAGCTGATGATAGCTTTTATGATGGAATAGAAATGACCAGATTGCTTTACAAGTTTTTTGCAGATCTGAATGGATTTATTCCTTTACATAAAAAGTGGGTTTTGGCACTCTCGGCAAAATTGGGAACTTTAATGGGTAGTGCAAATCTTGTTAATGAACTCTTTAAAATTGGAGGATTCAATACCATTCGCGGATTTAATGAATTTGAAATAAATGCCTCTACATATGCTGTCGGGCAATTTGAATTGCGATTTATTTTTGCAAGAAAATCTTACCTGAATGCATTTTTTGACATAGGGTGGTATGAAAAGAATATTGCCGGAAAATATCTTAATGATACCCCTTTCGGTTTTGGACTTGGAATAGCCTTTGATACCAAAGCAGGATTGTTCTATTTAATGTATGCTTTGGGAAGCCAATTCAATAAACTTGCCTCACTTAAATCCGGAATATTGCATTTTGGAATTAAGGTGAATTTCTGATTTTTTAGTGAATCAACAGATTCACTAATAGCAATATTTACAAATAACTGCTTAATAATATTGATCCAAAAATAGCCAGGAAAATACCTGAAAGGACAATTCCGATTAAAAACCAAATCAAATAGGCTTTTGCAAAATTGGATTTTGTTTTTGAATAATCACCACTAAATGCCCATACCAAAAGCATGATTATGTTTACTATGGGGATACTTAATAATAATATGGTAACGAACCAGTTGCCAATAGTTATTGAAGCCTCATTCCCCACCATAAGGTTCTCTTCTTTTGAATAATTTTCTTCCATAATACAATTTATTTTGATTATTAAGGTTAAATTGATATGCAAAGATATAAAACAATTTAAAGTAAATTATTTTTCATATTTTTGGACATTAAAATATTCTCACTATGAATCCTGAAGAAATCTATTCTTTCGAAGAAATTCTACATCAAGATTTTTTTGATATTTATGATTATGAAGAAATCCAAGATGAAATAAATAAAAGAATTGACAACGACCCATCTTTTGCAAAATCATATTCAGTTTGGTTGAAAGCCAATAACTTTAAATCTTGGCGGAGCGCATATGATGATCCCAAACCTCTTACAACTATGAATGAATCAGATTATTATTCCGAAGACGATATTGCTATGGAATCTGATATTTTGGATATGATGAAAGAAGATGAATAATCTATTTTTTGAAATGAAATCTTCTTTAACAATAATTGCATTCCTTTTTTTACTGAATCTGTTTCCATTTAAAGCACAATGCCAGAATGATTCAATCTCTGTTCAGAAGAATAACTATCAATGGATATCCTATCGGATGAAGCTCAATATGGAAAAAGAGGGGGCTTCAAACTCTTTTCAGGTCTTTTTTGTGAATAGAATAGATAGTATTATCTACTTAAATTTTAATGTTTCCGGAATTGAAATTATAAGGGTGGTTATGACTCCCGAAAAAGTTACCTATGTCAATAAAATGGAAAATAATTATTTTATTTCCGATTATGCTCAATTTAGTAGTGTTTTAGGACTGAATCTTGATTTTTATATGGTACAGTCAATTTTTAATGCTGCTGATTTTAAGTATTTTGAAGATAATTTTAAGGTTTTTGAAAATGAAGCTGAGAGGCATCTTGTTTCAGAAAAACGCTGTAATTTTTTAAATGATAAGTGCCTGTCTCAAGAGATATTGCTTGATAATGGTGACAGAATTATTGGAAATATTTTTTCTGATTTTAATACAAATAATTCTGTGAGAGTTGGCTACAAAGATTATTTAACCGTTGATTCATGCGATTTCTTCTCTTTGTTGAGTATTGAAATGAATCATTTAAAGATGAAGGTAACTGCTGAATTGAAAAATGTGAAGTTTAATGTTCCCGGACCGACTTCAATACGGATTCCGGATACTTTTGAAATGATAAAATTTCCCTAGTGAATTTTTAGATGTACTTGTCGGCAACTGATATTAAAAAAATAGCCTTTTCGTTGGGTTTTTCTGATTGTGGAATAGCAAAAGCTTTGCCATTGCAGGAAGAAAAACAATATTTTACTTCCATGATTGATGATGGAACTCATGCTACTCTTACATTTCTCGAAAAAGATATTGAGGTTCGTTTTTCTCCGGAACTGCTCTTCCCGGGCTGTAAGAGTGTGATGGTATTTTTGTATAATTATCTTACTGAAAAAAATTTAGAGGCTGATTATAAAATTGCAAAGTATTCATATATTCATGATTATCATTATTTAATTAAAGATAAACTGAAAATAATAGTCGATAAGATCTCTGAATCATACCCTGATTCACATTGCAAAATTACTGTTGACACTTCTTCGATAAGTGAAAAAAACTGGGCTGTTAAAGCAGGAGTGGGGTATATTGGGAAAAATTCACTTCTCCAATCTGATAAAGGTTCTTTTGTCCTTATCGGCACTATTCTGACAGATATTGTTTTTGACTATGATACTGAAAATGCTCGCAGTTGTGGTACTTGTAGTCGTTGTATGGATGCCTGCCCCGTGCAAGCGATTTCCAAACCCTATCAGGTTGATGTTAGAAAGTGTATTTCATTTCAAACAATTGAAAATAAATGTCCCTCTGATAATTCGGAGAGCACCTATCAATGGGTCTATGGTTGTGATGTTTGTCAGGATATTTGTCCAAATAATATAAACTGCAAACCCAATCCCGATACACTTGATAAAATTTCCCTATTTTTGCATTTCAAAAATCCGGACTTTGAAAACCTTACAAAGCAAGAGTTTGATAGCTGTTTTAAAGATAGTTGTGTCAAAAGAAGAAAATATGACCAATTTATGGAAAGGGTAAATAAAGTAAAAAAAGAGCTGAGAGGTAATAAAGGATAAAATAAAGTGACTAAACATACTGATATTATGAATATTCAAGATTCTAAACTAAAGGAATTGGCAAAAAATGTTTTACAAGAAGAAGCTAACTCTCTTATAAAACTCAAAAATTTTATTGATGATGATTTTGTAAAATCATTAAAGGTTATTCTTAATGCTAAAGGGCGCCTTATAGTGACCGGAATTGGGAAAAGTGCCATTGTTGGACAAAAGATTGTGGCAACTCTTAACTCTACCGGGACCCCTGCGATTTTTATGCATGCTGCTGATGCTATTCATGGAGACTTGGGGATCATCCAGCAGGATGATGTTGTGCTTTGTATTTCTAAAAGCGGTAATACTCCCGAAATATCATTGTTGGTTCCTTTTTTGAAAATGAGTGGAAATCCTTTGATTGCCCTCGTTGGAAATGTTGATTCCTTTCTGGCAAAAGAAGCTGACTTTATCTTAAATTGTTCTGTTGATAAAGAAGCTTGCCCCAATAATCTTGCTCCAACTTCGAGCTCTACTGCCCAAATGGCAATGGGCGATACCCTGGCAAGTTGTTTGATGGAACTTAGAGGTTTTACTTCCAATGATTTTGCTAAATATCACCCCGGCGGAATCCTAGGAAAACGACTTTATCTGAAAGTATCTGACCTCTATAAGAATAATTTAATTCCAATGGTCCATCCTAATGCTCTTATGCCTGAGGTGATCCTTGAAATTTCAGGCAAAATGCTTGGGGTTACCGCTGTCGTAGAAAATGGCAAAGTAGTTGGAGCTGTTACCGATGGCGATTTGCGTCGTATGTTACAGAAAAATCCTGATTATACCAATCTTCATGCAAAAGATGTAATGAATACTTCTCCAAAGTCTATTCTCCCGAATATGCTGGCTGTGGAGGCTCTTGAAACTATGAAGAAACTCAATATAACAACGCTCTTTGTTATCAATGAAGAAGGTGATTACCTTGGCGTAATCCACATGCATAATATAATTAAGGAAGGAATCTATTAAAAAGGAATTTTTTTGATTGAAGAATCCTGCAATTGACTCTTCTGCTCTTCCATTTTGTCTTTATCTTGAAAGAATATTTTTCTTTTTTCTGCAAATCTCTTGGAGGCTTCAGTCATCATTTTATTGGCAATATCTTCATCTCCAAAATAATAATCTATGGAAGATACAAATTCATCTTTGGTAACTTTATATCTTTTAAACATATCATAGTAGAGGGCTTTGGTCATTTCTTCTTTATCTGAATCATTAGGTGCCATGTAAACATAGCTTTCAATTAAGTAACTATCCACAATAATATTGACTAATTTGTCATAAGGGATAAGGTGGGCAGGCTTATCCATTATCTGTTTTTTATGACATCCTGTAATGGTCAGTAATCCAAAGAAAATAAGGGTAATAACTTTTGCATTTTTCATAGTGCAAAAATAGTTTTTTTTCTTAAATTTGCATTTCATTTTTTTAATACCTCCCAATATGGAAATTGCTCCTAAATACGAACCTCAAAATATTGAAAATAAGTGGTATGAATTTTGGATGGAACATAATATGTTTGCTTCTGAACCAAATGAAAAACCCCCTTATACAATCGTAATTCCTCCACCTAACGTTACCGGGGTCCTTCACATGGGACACATGCTGAACAATACTATTCAGGATATTCTGATTCGCCGTGCAAGAATGATTGGTTTTAATGCCTTGTGGGTGCCGGGCACGGATCACGCTTCTATCGCTACTGAAGCAAAGGTTGTAGCTCTGCTCAAAGAAAAAGGAATTGAGAAAAAGGATATCTCAAGAGACGATTTTCTTCGCTATGCATGGGAATGGAAAGAAAAACACGGTGGAATCATTTTACAGCAATTGAAAAAATTGGGTGCATCCTGCGACTGGCGTAGAACAAAGTTTACCATGGATCCGGATCTTTCAGAATCTGTAACTCAGGTTTTTGTCGATCTTTACAATAAAGGGAAAATCTATCGTGGCGTTCGCATGGTTAATTGGGACCCTCGCGCGCTGACAGCAATTTCTGATGAGGAAGTTGTTTACAAAGAGGTTAATTCTAAATTGTATTATGTAAAATATAAAATTGAAGGAACTGAAAATGACTATATTACAATTGCTACAACGCGTCCTGAAACAATATTGGGTGATAGTGCCGTTTGTATGCACCCCGATGATGAACGCTATCAGCATCTGAAAGGGAAACGGGCAATTGTTCCTTTGATAAATCGTTCTGTACCCCTGATATTTGATGAGTATGTGGAAAGAGATTTTGGCACCGGAGCCCTTAAAGTTACCCCTGCTCATGATATCAATGATTATCACTTGGGAATTAAATATAAACTTGAATCTATCAATATTTTCAATGATAACGGAACTCTGAATGAAAATGCTCAGGTTTTGGTTGGAATGGATCGTTTTGAAGCAAGAGATGCTATTATTCCGATGTTGGAAAAAGCCGGAAATATGGTTAAAATTGAAGATTATGTGAATAAAATAGGGTGCTCGGAGAGAACGAATGAAGTAATCGAACCAAAGTTGTCGCAACAGTGGTTTTGTGATATGGCTTCCATGGCAAAACCTGCCCTGGATGTGGTGAAAAATAATACTATTAAATTCTTCCCGGAGAAATTTAAAAACACCTATTCCCATTGGATGGAAAATGTAAAAGATTGGTGTATTAGTCGCCAACTCTGGTGGGGACACCGAATTCCGGCATATTATCTTCCAAATCAAGAATTTGTTGTTGCTGAAAATCTTGAAAATGCCTATCTATTGGCAAAAGAAAAATATCCTGAATTAAATCTTAAAATATCTGACCTGAAACAAGACGAGGATGTTATGGATACTTGGTTCTCTTCCTGGTTGTGGCCTTTGTCGGTATTCGATGGAATTAGAAATCCTGATAATGAAGAGATAAATTACTATTATCCAACGGCTGTCTTAACAACTGCTCCGGATATTATTTTCTTCTGGGTTGCCCGTATGATTATGGCGGGAGTTGAATACCGGAATACTATTCCATTTAAAGATGTCTATTTTACCGGAACAGTTCGTGATAAACTCCGTAGGAAGATGTCAAAATCACTTGGCAATTCTCCTGATCCGATTGATTTAATGGAAAAATATGGGGCCGATGGTGTTCGTCTTGGAATGTTGCTGAGCTCTCCTGCCGGCAATGACCTCTTGTTCGATGAATCGTTGTGCGAACAAGGACGTAATTTCTGTAATAAGGTGTGGAATGCCTTCCGCCTCGTGAAAGGGTGGGAGATAGCTGAAAACGGAACGCAGCCTGATCATGCTGCTATTGCAATCCGTTGCTTTAATAATCGCATGAATCTTGTTGCTAATCAGATTAATGATGATTTTGAAAAATATCGCCTGTCAGATGCTCTAATGGGTGTCTATAAATTAATTTGGGACGATTTTTGTTCCTACTTTCTCGAAGTTGTTAAACCTCCTTATCAAAAACCAATTGATGCCATAACATATTCGGGCATTATTGACATATTTGAAAAACTGATGCAGCTATTACATCCTTTTATGCCTTTTATTACCGAAGAAATTTGGCATAGCCTTAGGGAAAGAAATGAAAATGAAGCTATTATGCTGACACAAATGCCTCAGTTCGATCCTTCAGAATGTAATCATGAGCTGTTGCTCCGTTTTGAAAATGCCCAGAAAGTTGTGGAAGATATCCGCAGAATCAGAACTCAGAAAAATATTGCTCAAAAGTTTGCTATTGATTTATATGTCCATAAAAATCAAAATCAAGCTGATCAGGAAATGGATTCGGTGATTTCTAAATTGTGCAATGTGTGTTCCATTCGCTATGTGAATGATAAAGTGGATAATGCCATTTCTTTCCTTGAACAAAATGTGGAATATTTTATTCCCTTCTCCGAAAATATTGATAAAGAAGAGGAATTGCAGAAATTAAACGCCGACCTTAAATATGCGGAAGGTTTTCTGCAGTCGGTTCTGAAAAAGTTGTCCAACGAAAAATTTGTCAACAGCGCTCCTGAATCTGTTATTGCTCTTGAACGCAAAAAACAGTCAGATGCCGAAGATAAAATTAAAATATTGAAAGAGAAAATTGCTAAACTGAAGTGATCTTGCTTTAGTTTAGCAATTTAATGACTTAACCTATATTCATGTCAATAAATTAAGATACTATGAACCACGCATTTCGCTTTACTCTATTGGTCGGAATCTGCATTCTGTTGATATTTTTTCTTGATATTCCCAATAAGTTTCCTTTGATGGTTGGTGCAATTGTCGGAGTGCTACTTGGTTATATTATCGGTTTTTATATTCACAAGAGAATTAAAAAGAAGAACAATCTTGATAAAGAGGAATAATTCCCTTATTATATTGACAATATTCCACGTTGGCTTGATGAACCCGATTTCATAAAGACACTTGGCTATCATTTTGTGAATACCAACAAGCATTATTTATTTTGCGTACTTCTAAAAATATTAACAATCTATTTTTGGTAAAGTGTCAAACTAATCCCGCAAAATTAATTAATCATAACATAATCCTTTATGATAAATGAAATAAGAAGTGAAATTTTAGGCGCAAAAAATGTTAATAAATGTTATTGATTAAAAATAAATGTTTATTTTTGTCCCTCAAATGGTTCATTTCATGTTAAATTTCAAATAGTAAATATATGAAAATCATTATTATTACTCTTATTTACGTTCTATCTCCAATTTTAATCATTTCTTTATTTCGCAGGTATAAAATTATTAAACAGATTGGAACGGTGATTTTGGCTTATGCAGTTGGTATTATTATGGCCTTGGTGGGATTTGTGCCGGTTGGAGATGCCCCCGATGCTGAGACGATGTCATCCATTCAAAAGTGGATTCAGAATATTGCGGTTCCGTTGGCCATCCCTTTGATGTTGTTCAATTGTGATTTTAAACTGTGGACTAAGTCTCTTCCTAAAACAATTGCTGCTTTATTAGGAGGTGTTTTGTCAATTATTATTGCGGTTGTCTCTGCCTTTTTTATTTTTAGAAATTCAGGAGTTGATGATTTGGCCAATATTGCCGGAATGATGACGGGTATTTATACAGGTGGAACAATGAATTTTTTTGCTTTAGGAGCTGCCCTTAATGTAGACCCAACAACGATTACCTTAGCCTATACTTTTGAAATGCTGGTTACTTTTCCATTTATTATGTTTTTGGTCGCCGGTGGATATAGATTTTTTAGATGGATAATGCCCTTTGAAGATAAGTCAACCACTGTTGAATCAACAGAAATTAAGGCATTTGAAGAAAATGGAATTGAAAATTACGGAGGAATGTTTACTAAAAAGGTCTTCCCGAAATTATTGATTTCCTTGTTGATATCTATCGTTTTCTTGGGAATTGGAGCCGGGTTGTCATTATTAATAACCGGCAAATTAAATGAATTGGTTATCATCTTAACCATTACAACTTTAGCAATTGCAGCTTCTTTTTTTAAGCCGATTCGAGAACTTCCCAAGACTTTTGAACTCGGGATGTTCTTTATACTGATTTTTAGTGTGGTGGTCGCTTCACAGTTTGATATATATAGCATCAATACTACCTCAATGAATATATTTTACTTTATATTATATATTCTGATTACATCTGTTGTGTTGCATGTTATTTTCTCAAGAATTACCAAAGTGCCTGGAGATTTATTTGCTGTTGCCCATATCGGACTGCTTTGTTCGCCTCCCTTTATTCCGCCAATTGTGGAAGCCATGAAAAATAAAAAAGTACTGATCAGTGGAATTGTAATAGGCTTGGTTGGCTATGCAATAGGCACCTATTTAGGGGTGATATTGGCAGAAATATTAGGGAATTTTATGCCTGTTTAAAGCATTTTTTCAACTTTTTTCACCACATTGAGTATTATTTCTTCCGGAAATTCCTTAATGAATCCTTTTTCCTGTAAGAATCGGGTGATTGCATGACTCTCTTCGATATCTTGTTTTGCAGTATGATAGACTTCTGATTTAGATTTTATATTCAATGCTACTCCATCTTGAATAGCCTGCATGGCAACCTCTGCAGCAACAGTCGGGAATAATTCACTTTCAAGCATATTTGGCATGATATTATCAGGGGATATCCCTCGTGATTGGGCAAATTCCGCAATTGAGTGAGCGGCTCTGATAGCCATGTTATCGGTAATCTTCATTGAAGAGACCAATAAAGTCCCTTTTAATATTGAAGGAAAACAGATAGAATTATTAACCTGATTGGGAAAATCGCCTCTGCCCGTTGCCACAATGAAAGCCCCTGCCTCTTTGGCAAGGTAGGGATAAATTTCAGGAACCGGATTGGCACAAGCAAAAACTATCGATTTGGGAGACATCAGAGAAATCCACTCTTTTTTTAACGTATCGGGCCCCGGTTTTGAGAGCGCAATCACAATATCGGCACCTTTGAATGCATCTTCTTGAGTGAGAATATGATTTGGGTTGGTGATTTTGCACAAATCCCATTGGCGGTAGTATTGAGGATTATTCTGATAATCAGTTCTCCCATCATGAAGGGTTCCTTTATCATCAAACATGATGATATTTTCCGATTTTGCTCCGTCGGCAATCATAAGGCGGGCAATGCTGGTATTGGCGGCACCTGCGCCGTACAATACTATTCTGGCATTTTGCAGATTTTTATCGGCTAATTTTAAAGCATTGATAACTCCTGCTAAAGTGACACAGGCGGTTCCCTGAGCATCATCGTGCCATACCGGAATATTGCATTCATCTCTAAGAATGTCAAGCACTTTAAAGCAGTTGGGTTGTGAAATGTCTTCCAGATTAATAGCCCCAAAACTCGGCTGAACCATTTTGACAAAGTCAATAATTTTGTCTGCTGAATGATTGCCGTTCTTATCTTTACTATCGATACAGAGAGCAACAGCGTCAACGCCCCCCAAAAACTTCATCAACATTGCTTTGCCTTCCATTACACCGAGACCGCCCGGAGCAGTGCAGTCACCATCACCCAGTACTCTGGTGCTGTCACTAACAACAGCGACCATGTTTTTCCGGTTGTTCAGTAAAAAAGAGGCATTATTGTCATCTCTGATTGTCGTGGAAACAGCAGAAACGCCCGGTGTGTACCACACATTAAACCAGTTCAATCCATAAATAGGGGCTTTGGGGATGGTTTGCATTTTTCCTCCGTAAAATTGATGAGCTTCCAATGCAAGTTGCTTATAAAACAATGTTTTAGCTTTGGCAATTTGTTCTTCCGTTAAGTTATCAGGGAATAGCGAAATGATATCTTCCAGGCACGATATTTTATGTTTCATAGATTAAAATTATTTACAGGTCAAAAAGAAACAAGATAATTCATTACAAACAGCATCCCAAACAATCAATTATTTAGCATCATTTTGAATAAATTTATCGATAGAAGAGGCTGCCAGCTTGCCTGCCTCCATAGCTAAAATAACGGTAGCAGCACCACTGACGGCATCGCCGCCGGCAAATATTCTTTCTCGTGAAGTTTGTCCGGTTTGTTCGTCAATGACAATACACTTCCATTTATTTATCTCCAATCCGGGCGTATTATTTGCAATCATTGGGTTGGGGGAGGTTCCGATACCCATAATCACCATGTCAGTCTCCAGAATAAATTCTGATCCGGGTATTTCTACAGGCTTCCTCCTTCCCGAAGCGTCGGGTTCTCCCAATGACATTCGTATGCATTTAATACCCTTAACCTGCCCTTTATCATCCGGCAAAATTTCTATTGGATTACATAGCAGATGAAATTCTATTCCTTCTTCTTTTGCATGTTCAACTTCTTCAATACGTGCGGGTAATTCAGCTTCAGAGCGCCGGTATACAATCTGAACCTTTGCTCCAAGTCTTAAAGCCGTTCTGGAAGCATCCATTGCAACATTACCACCTCCAACAACGGTTGTATTCTTGCCAATGAAATTTGGAGTGTCATAACCTTCTTTATAAGCAAATAAAAGATTATTCCGTGTCAGAAATTCGTTGGCGGAAAGGACTCCATTAAGATTTTCGCCGGGAATGTTCATGAAATTGGGAAGACCGGCTCCTGTTCCAATAAAAATTGCTTCAAATTTTTCTTCATTTAAAAGCTGATCAATCGAGATTGTCTTTCCAACAACCACATTTTTTTCAAATTTTGCACCTAATTTGCGAACATTCTCAATTTCGTATTTTACAACACTTTCTTTAGGAAGACGGAAGGAAGGAATTCCATATACCAAAACACCCCCGAATTCATGAAGGGCTTCGAATAAGGTAACCTCATATCCTTTTATAAGCAATTCTTTGGCACAGGTGATGCCTGCGGGACCACTGCCAATAACGGCAATTTTGTGACCATTTTTTGGAATAGGTTCTCTTAAAATCAGTTGATGCTCTCTTGACCAGTCACCTACAAATCTTTCCAATTTACCTATTGAGACAGGGTCTCCTTTGCGTCCGAGAATGCACTTCATTTCACACTGTGTCTCTTGAGGACATACGCGACCGCAAACTGCCGGTAAAGCCGAATCACGGTCAATTACTTTTGCTGCTTCATCAAACTGTCCTTCTGCGACACATTTAATAAACTCAGGAATATTGATCCTGACAGGGCAGCCATCAACACAGAATGGTTTTTTGCATTGAAGACATCTTTTAGCTTCTAATATCGCTTCTTCTGCATTGTACCCAAAGCAAACTTCATTAAAGTTAGTCTTGCGGATTGCAGCCATTTGTTCCCTGACGGGAACTCTTTTTTTTCTATCGGGAATAACATCTGTTATTCCACCAATATGGCAAATATGATTTTCATTTTTTTCCTCGTTTTCAATGAATTTCCTTCCGAAATCAGTAGCAAATAAAGCCTGACGACGCATTGACTCATCAAAATCAACCAACTCTCCATCAAATTCCGGACCATCAACACAAGTAAAGCGGGTTTTACCCCCAACGGTAACTCTGCAGGCACCACACATCCCTGTGCCATCAACCATCATCGAATTGAGGCTGACAACAGATGGAATAGCAAACTCTTTTGCAACATCCACCACAAATTTCATCATTATCATCGGCCCAATGGCAATGATTTTGTCATATTTTATGCCTTTATTTTCTATCAGGTCTCTTAAAACATCTGTAACCAAACCGGTGATTTTGCCTGTATTATCATCAGTGGTAACATATAGATTGTCAGACATGCTGCGAAGTTCATCTTCAAAAATCAGCATATTTTGTGAACGTGCTCCAATAATGACATCTGCCCTGACTCCTCTTTCGTGAAGCCATTTAACCTGCGGATAAATAGGTGCAATACCAACACCCCCTCCAATAAAAACAAATTTTTGAGTTTTAAGTTCTTCAAGAGGAGTGTGAGTCCAGGCAGCCGGCTTTCCCAAAGGACCTACTATGTCTTCGAGAAAATCTCCTTCCTTAAGTTGAACCATTCTTATTGTTGATTTTCCAATGGCTTTAATAACTAAAGTAATGGTTCCGGAAGCAAGGTCAAAATCGCAAATAGTCAGAGGTATTCTTTCTCCTTTTTTGTCAATAACCACAATCACAAATTGACCGGGTTGTGCGGAATTGGCAATCCGAGGGGCTTCTACTTTGAGCAAATAGGTATCTGGGGTGAGTTGTTGATTCTTTGAAATTCTATACATAAATTGTTATTTATAATGAATAAATAGCAGATTTCAGAAAAAGGGATTACAACAGATTCATCCGGCTGTCAAATTCTTCTTCAGTCATCAGATTAAGTTCGATAGCTGCCTGTTTCAGCGTTAGGTTGTTTTTAAAGGCATATTGAGCAATTTTAGCTGAATTATAATAGCCGATAAAAGGATTCAAAGCAGTAACTAACATGAGGGAGTTCTGAAGATGTTTACTGATCAGTTCCAAATTAGGCTTAATTCCTGCCATGCAGTTTCTGTTGAAAGAGTTAATAGCGTCGGCAAGGAGACGTGAGGAGAGAATAAGGTTGTTGCCTATCAGAGGCATAAAGACATTTAGTTGTAAATGCCCCTGAATAGCCCCTGTGCTGATAGCTACGTCATTGCCAATCACTTGACAGCAGACCATTGAGAGTGCTTCACACTGGGTTGGATTTACTTTTCCGGGCATAATGGAAGATCCGGGTTCATTGGCAGGAATGGTTATTTCCCCGATACCACAGCGAGGTCCCGATGAAAGGAGTCGGATATCATTGGCAATTTTCATCAACGAAACTGCAAGCCGTTTGAGAGCTCCCGATGTTTCAACCATGGAGTCGTGACTTGCCATCGATTCAAATTTATTTGGAGAATTGGTGAAATGTAAGCCGGTAAAGTCATTAATATATTTTAATGCAAGTTTATCATAACCTGCGGGAGTATTTAGACCGGTCCCGACAGCAGTACCCCCGATGGGCAATTCCATCAAATGAGGCAGCGTGTTTCTGAGTGATTCCAATCCGTGTTCCATTTGCGATTGATAAGCAGAAAACTCTTCTCCTAATGTTAACGGGGTGGCATCCATTAAGTGGGTACGACCGATTTTCTTAATAGTATCAAATTCCTTAACTTTATTTGATATGGTGGAAATAAAATCCTCAATGGCAGGAATGGTTTTCTCCAGGATGATTTTTGCCACGGCAATCCTGATGGCAGTGGGGAATACATCATTGGTTGACTGAGATTTATTGACATCATCATTTGGGGATAAAACGGTGTTGCTTTCTGAAATGACGCCATTCACGATTATATTGGCACGATTAGCGATAACCTCATTTACATTCATGTTTGTTTGTGTTCCCGAGCCGGTTTGCCAAATTTTGAGCGGGAAATGGTCGTCTAATTTATCGGCAATAATTTCATCACAGCATTGAGCAATCAGAGATTTTTTTGATTCAGTTAAAGATCCCAGGTCACAATTAGCAAAAGCAGCAGCTTTTTTGGTTATGGCAATACCTTTGATAATCTCAACCGGCATCAACACATCGCCTATGACAAAATTATCGAGGGCACGTTGTGTTTGAGCTCCCCAAAGTTTATCTTCATTTACTTTTATTTCGCCTAATGTATCTTTTTCGATTCTCTGTTTCATAGTGTATATATTAATCATAAAATCTCCATTGAACTCCTACTGCAAATTTTCTGTCAGTCATCGGATAATATGGAGTGGTAAAATAGTTATAACCCATCAGCCCTGAAAGAAAATGGCCGGCCCTGAAGAAGATATTGATTCTTTTGACTTTAATGCAGATATTGGCATCCAGGTAAAAATAATTGCCTGTTTTGAAATTATTTCGGGAGTAAAATTGATGAATGACAGGGTCGTATGCATCAGCATAATAGGAGGTGTTATACATCATGTCAAAGCCGATTTGCAGTTGGAGTTTGCTTTTGAAAATTTTGAAAATATAGTAAGTAGAAGCTTTGCCGGCAAAAACAGGAACTTGGATTAATTGATTGTCTGAATATTGTAAATAAATATTGGCATCGAATCCGAAATTTTTGATTCTGAAAGGAGCATACAGATTTAATTGGAAAATGCTGACAAAGTTAGTAATAGGGAAGGGTGTGCTGGATTCGTTAAAAATCAAAAAATCATGAAGCATAAAATAGTTTAATGCAACTTTATACTTATTATATGTCCAAAAGGCATTTAAAGTCAGAATATTCTGCTTGCTCCAGGAGGTATCCCAAAGATTATGATTCCCGGAATAATAACTGAAAATATAATCCGGAGACACTCGGTAATAAGCTCCTTCAAACCCTACATAATGATCTTTTTTTCTGTTGATTGCCCAAGAAACTTTAGCATTTGCGATGGCATCATTCTTATTGTATCCCAAAAACGAGTAGGATATCTGCCCGGCAATATCCATTAAGGAAAAGAGCCTGATTTGAGTTCTGGCAAAGAGGGTAAAAGTATTTCCGAAATATTTGTACAGGCGATTTTCACTGTATTCATGCATGAGTCCGCCTGCAAAATGAATAAAGTATTTTTTATCGGAAAATTTTTCAAAGGGAGAGAATGTTGACCATTGTAATGTATTGACAACGCTCATATATCGTAAAGAATCGTTTGTGGTATCAGCCGAGAAATTGTATGTGTTATAATAAAGAGTATCCAAAGAGGTATCAAAGTAGTTTATCTTATTATATTGATACTGCATAGTGTGGGTTAGAGTGCCGAGATAACGTTTGTTTTTGGTTAAAATATTCACATATTGTTGAAACAGAAGATCATGTGAAACGACTTTGCCGGTGGCATATTCTGAATTGACAGAATAGCCCTGCAGATTAGCGGCATTATGTTTCAAAAAATCATTATAATCATAAATGTCAGATTTATCTTCTGTAAAATCACTCAATCCGCCATTCTCTTCATTTGAAAATCTGTTAAAGATATAGGCTACCCTAAAACCATAAATTTTAGAGGGAATTTCATATTTAAGCTGAAAATCGCCAACAAAAAAGGCCGTTTTCTGATGAAGAAAATATCCGGGGTTTGAATAGGAATGGAGATCGAAAATAGCCGTCACTCCTCTGAAATATTGAGCATGGGTTACATCAAACTTATTTTCTTTGGGAAGACCAAAAGTATATGCCAACTTGGTAAAACTACTCTTTACTTCATAGAAATCAAGATCCTTGAGCTTTTTATAATACAAATTATAAGGAAGTTCCATATAGGTAAAACCTCTGTCATGGGTATAATTAAAATTGATGCTTTGGTGAGCTTGACCGAAAATTCCAAGTGATTGATAAATATTTTCGGTAAGCATCAGTTGATCATAGAAATGCGTTTTATCAATGGTAGTATCCACTTCTTTGTATTCCAAAAGATTGAACAAATGAGGTTCAATCTTGCAGGATGAGACCGGCATATAATTGGGAGAGATTGCACCGGAAGAATCCGAAACCTGAGTTTGATTTTCTTGAGCACTAAGCATTAATGATGGCAGAATAATCCAGATACTGAAAATATAAATAATTGATTTTCTAATCATTAGTGCTGCCTGATTGCATTATTTTTAAGTTGCGAATTTACAAAAATATTCAATAATTCATTTCGAAAATAGCTGTAAATTTGCACAAAAAAAATAATGTATAAATTTTTCAATAAAAATCTTATTGTTCAAACGATTATAATGGTCGCGCTCATTATTTATTCCATTTTTATTATTTTCGGGAATATAACAATGGAAGTCCCTTCAGGCGTGGATCCGTTATATCAGTTTTTATATTCATTATTGTATAATCAAACAGGAGTTCTGAGAGCTGTGGTGATCCTGTCATTGATTATTCAAGTTGTTATGTTGCAACTTATTTTCAAAAAAAACAATTTCTTAGATTCAGCCTCTTTATTCCCGTCAATTTGGTTTCTGGCTTATCTTATTGCCGGAAATTTTTTACAGGAGATTTCTCCGCTTTTCTTTGTTAACTTCATCATTGTTTTTTTGCTTTATCTTAATATTAACTATGAATCGGCTTCCATTAAAAATAGTGTTTTTCTCTCCGGAATCTGTGTTGGAATTTCTTTTTTTATTGATTTTACCTCTTTCTTATTACTCTTTTTTGTCATATTTTCGCTAGTTATAAATAGGTTTTCTAAAGGGAAGGATATTTTTATCTCCATTTTCGGATTATTAATCCCCATCATCTATTTCATCTCGTATGGCTTTTTTACTAATAATTTATTGCTGATTATTCCTTCTTTTCAGGATTTTCACTTTTTTGGAATCACTTCTTTCTTTTCAGATTTTAAATTAGTGGATTTGTTATTTTTGATATTGCTAGTCATCATACTGTTTTACGCAACAGTTTCTTTGAAAATTTCTTTTTCCAATAAATTGATTGTGATGAGAAAACGGCTGATAACGATTAATATTCTTACCATTGTGCTATTCCTGGCCTTCATGTTGTCGGGAAATCATTATCCCCATTTATTGCTCTACATGCTAATCCCTGTTTCTATCTATTTCCCTTTGATGCAGGATAATAAGAAAAGATGGATTTTTAATGACGTTATTTTACTGCTATTATTGATTATTTTATGGCTCTAAAGAATAGCTTTTTAGATGACAATACGCTTGAATGTGGTTGCGATGAAGCAGGAAGAGGCTGCTTAGCAGGTCCTTTGTTCGTTGCAGCAGTCATTTTACCGAAGAATTATGTAAATGAAGAAATTAATGATTCCAAGCAATTAAGCAGAAAAAAAAGGGATTTGTTGCGAATAGCGATAGAGCGGGATGCACTGGCTTATTCGGTTGTGGCAGTATCCGAGAGTCAAATAGATAAAATCAATATTCTGAATGCTACTTTTTGGGGAATGAATGAAGCTGTGAGGCAACTTAAGATGAAACCCGGCTTATTGTTAATTGACGGGAATCGTTTTAATAATCAGACAGATATTCCTTATCAATGCATCGTCAAAGGGGATGCGACATACCTCGCCATTGCAGCGGCTTCCATTTTGGCAAAAACTTACCGCGATGACTATATGGAAAAAATAGATTCTGAATATCCCCTCTATGACTGGAAAAAGAACAAAGGCTATCCGACACCGGAGCATCAGAATGCTGTGTTAAAGTGGGGGAAAACAAAATATCACCGCAAAAGTTTTTCTCTTAAAAATCAACTGAGACTTGATTTCTAATTTGCCTTATTGTTTTGTTCAATTTGGCTTAAAATTTCATCTGGACTCTTCCCAAGATATTTGATATAGTCGCGCAAATTAGTTGAGATGCTGTCGTTTGGATATTTGTTGATAAACTCGCTATATTCAAAATTAGCACTTTCGTAATCTTTTAAAATATCATCATATATAATACCTTTGTAGTAGTAGCAATATTTTACTCCTTCAAAATCCGGATAGACTTTTTGAATTTTATTAAAAAAGTTGATCCCCTGTCGTGCAAATTTTACTGTTGTAATCTTATCGTCAGGAGCTGTCTCATTGGCGTATTTTGCTAAGATCATGGATGAAAAACCTGCATTCAGTAATATTTCGGGAGTAGTTTCATCTTCAGGATATTTATCAGAAAATGAGAGAGCCTGATTGATAAAATCATTAATCAAGGCAGTGTCAATAATTCCTGCTTTTCTCAAAGAATCTGCCTTCTGATATGTTTTCATTAAGGTAGATTGAACAACAACTTTATCTTCAATGGTGTTATTTTTCTTTTTTTCGCTACAGGAAACAAAAACCAATCCTATCAATATAAAATATAATAATTTTTTCATCATGTCTATTTGTTTTTTGTTTTATAATTTGCATTTGACTTACCGT
>Ga0209099_1001901_pt1 | contig 19523 bp, 11 predicted proteins | sample AD_JPNHW2_MetaG_FD_184430 | JGI IMG/M metagenome (GOLD analysis project Ga0209099, IMG submission 184430) | Active sludge microbial communities of municipal wastewater-treating anaerobic digesters from Japan - AD_JPNHW2_MetaG (SPAdes) (version 2) | ecosystem: Engineered > Bioreactor > Anaerobic... | reverse complement strand
CGTGGTCCTCGGCTTCGCCTTCGAAGACGGGCTCACGGAGAAGACCCAGGACCAGGGCCTTTTCCAAATCTCCATCGTGCGGATGCACGACGACCTCCTCCAGCAGGGCCTCTACAAGAAGGACAAGAAGGCCGCGAGCTTCATCACTGTGGGCGAGCCCGACATCGTCGCCAACCGCCTCGACAACGGCTATACGCAGGTGGAGATCCGGGGCCTCGACATCTACGATCCCATGTCCGGCCAGCTCAAGAGCCGCGAGCTCGCCGACATCGCCTACTGGTACCTCGACGAGGACTACGATGGCGCGAACTTCGTCACGCGCCAGATCTTCTTCTGCGGCGGCGACAAGGACGAGTTCGACAAGTGGCGCAAGGGCCTCGAGTCCCTCGCCTCTCCCAGGGCGAAGCGGAAGGCCGAGGCGAGCCTCCGCATCGAGTTAGACGAGGAGGCCTGGGAGCGGCTCTATGGCTACCAAAGCCATCCGATTCCCCCCAAGGAGGGCGGCCGGAGCATCGCGGTCCGCGTCGTGAGCCAGTTCGGCGAGGAAAGCACGAAGGTACTGCGGGTCGAGTGATAATACAGAAAGGAGAATAACATGCTTGAAAACACCTTGTACGGCATCCTGAACTCGATCGAACGGGAGGAGCTCGTCCTTCCCGCCATGCAGCGACCCTTCGTCTGGAAGGAAGACAGGCTTTATAGGCTTGTGGACAGCCTCCTTCGCGGCTTCCCTATCGGGGCAGTCATGCTCTGGAAGACAGCGACCTCGCAGCGTTACAGAAAGTTTCCCCGCGACATAGACAGCACGATAGACCAGGTCTTCAACTACGAGAGTTCGGCAAACAACAGCAACAAGTACCTCGTCCTTGATGGCCAGCAGCGCCTTACAGCGCTCTATTGCATATTCAAGGGGTCGTATAACAACAAGGTCCTTCATATAAACATCCTGAGTGGCAGTTCAGAAGGCAAGGATCCCGGAAACGAGTACTACGAGTGCTGCTTCATGACGGAGCAGGAGGCTACGCGTGCCAACGGAGAAAACGATGGCAGGATATTCCTGCCCATTGCCGATCTAGCCAAGATTGATCCGGTCCATGCGGTGATGAAGGCGCACGAGAAAGCGAGATCACTCGGACTCACGCAGGATGAGGAAGAGAAAGTTTCCAATGTCTATCTCCGCTGCGCTACGGTCCTGGGGCATTCCAAGTCGATACAGGTAATTGTCGTCGACGAGGACCAGCAGCTGCCCACTCCGATCGAGGAGATCCTCGAGATCTTCGTCCGCGTCAATTCCGGAGGGCTCGTACTCCAGAAGTCCGACCTCCTCATGAGCTTGCTCGACCTGACCTGGAACGACATCCAGCCCGAGTTGCAGCGGATCGTCAGGGAGATCAATAAGAACAAGTCGATCGAATTCACGCGAGATGATATCCTCAAGAGCCTTCTTCTCGCGGAAGGAGCCGAGACCCGATTCGACCGTCTCGTTTCGGATCGGAACAAGGTCGATGCCTTGAGCAGTAGGCTGCCGGCCCACCTCGAGGGGATGGAGCGCGCCTGGAAAACGCTGGCCTGCATCCTCAACGACTCCTGCAAAATCTACTCCGAACGTTTCCTGCGGGGTGGCCACAATTCTCTCCTGCCGTTTGTTGTTCATATTTATAAGAATGGACCGCTTTCCGATTCCGAGAAGCGGAAAATAGGACTGAGCATCTATATCACGCTGATGACGGGCATCTTTGGCAGCGCGGAGTCTCGCATGAACACCTTTACCAGAAAGCATGTGAAGGCAGCATCGAGCTTCCCAATAGAGCCGCTCGTGGAACTCGTAAAGCGCCATTACGGCATCGATTCGCTGGATTCGCTCCTGACCCGCAGCCTCGACCTTACGCTCAACCTTGCTCATGGCGGCATCAGCTACGACAACAATCCCGATGATCTGCAGAGGGACCACATTTACCCGCGCTCCAAACGCGCCGCGGAAGGATATCCGTTCGAGGTCGTAAACCATTACGCCAATTTCCACTTCCTCAGGGCGGCGGACAATCTCAACAAGCTCGACAAGGAGCCGCACGAGTGGTTCCGCAACCCCGGCAGGGAGAATGCCGCGTATTCGGATGCCGATCTGGCCGAACGGCTCTTGACCTGGCACAATCTCGAGCCGGGCAATTTCGAAGCCATGATCGAAGAGCGAGGCGCCAAGATACGGGCCAAGGCTTGCACGATCCTTGGCTACCCTGAAGAAGATATCAACGCGCTCTTCACGCGAAGCAACTGAATAGCGACGCGGCCGTTCTCCGTGACTTTCGGAAGAGGGGGCCCGGGGGAGGAACCCTTTCACGCGCCTGAAAGGGTTCCGCTCCCGGACAATTCCCCTTGAACCACGCTTTCCTCGACGGGCCTCGCGGCAGTATCTTGTGCCCATCGCTGGCCGGGCCCCCTCGGGATGGCGCGCGAGGGGCGCCGCGCATGCGGGCCCTGGAGAAAGCAGGTTCCGTCGCCTTGAAGGGGCGGGCCGGAGGACAACATGGGAAAGCGCGTACTCGTCATCGGAGCAGGCATCGCGGGACTTTCAGCCGCGAGCTACCTGCAGCGCAACGGCTTCGACACCGAGATCTTCGAGCTCCACACTCAGCCGGGCGGGCTCTGCACGGCCTGGAAGCGGGGCGGCTATACCTTCGACGGCTGCATCCACTGGCTCATGGGTTCGGGGAAGTCGAGCAACCTCCACGAGATCTGGAAGGAACTCGGCGCGGGCGACCTCGACTACGTCGAATGGGAGCTCTACGAGAGCGTCCGGCTCTCCGACGGCGACAGTTTCAACATCTATACCGATCCCGACCGCCTCGAGGCGGAGATCCTGAGGCTCGGGCCCGAGGACGGCGCGGTGGCGCGCAAGCTCGCCTCGGGCGTAAGGCGCGTTAGCCGACTCGATATGCCTGCGGCCTGGGACAAGTTGTCCCTCGGCAGGGCCCTCGGCCTCGTGGCGCACCTTCCCTCGGGCCTCGCCATCCTGCCCTGGATGAAGCGCAGCGTGGGCGAGCTCGTCGCTCCCGTGAAGAGCGCGAAACTCAGGGAAGCCTTCCATCGCCTCTTCGGGAGCGCCATCGACTCCTTCCCCGCGGCCGGCCTCTTCATGATGCTCGGCTTCATGGCCAAGAAGAGCGCGGGCTACCCCAAGGGCGGCTCCATCGCCTTCGCCCGTGCCATCGAGCAGAAGTACCTCTCGCTCGGCGGCCGCGTCCATTACGGCGCGCGCGTGGACGAGGTGATCGTGGAGGACGGCAAGGCCGTGGGCCTCCGCGGCGCCTGGGGCGAGGTCCGCGGCGATTATGTCATCTCGGCAGCGGACGGCTACGATACGGCAATGCGCCTCCTCGGCAACCGCTATCCGCATCCGGAGCTCGGCGCGTTGTACGCAAGCGATGGCGACGTCGGCTGCAGCACCTCTGCCGGCGCGGCTGCGGCGGCCGGCAACGCCGCGGCGCAGTCGGTGCCTGCCGCCGGCTCTGCCAGCGCCGCCCTCGATCGCTATCCCTCCCTCATCTATGTGAGCCTCGGCCTCAACCGGGACTTCCGCGACCAGCCCCACATGCAGATCCTCACCCTCGACGAGCCCCTCGTCCTCGAGGGCGGCGCCCTCGACGTAAACCACCTTGGCCTGCGGATCTTCAACTTCGATCCTTCCATGGCGCCCTCGGGAAAGACCGCGGCCACGGTCATGGTGGAGACCCGCAACGATGGCTACTGGGCCGCGTTGCGCGACGGCGACCGGCCGGCCTACGAGGCCGAGAAGGCAGAGACGGCGCGGAAGATCATCGAGGCCGTGGACCGGCAGATGCCGGGCTTCGCGGCTTCGGTCGAGCTCATCGACGTGGCGACTCCCTGCAGCTTCGAGCGGTTCACGAACAACTGGCACGGGAGCTACGAGGGCTGGCTGCCCACGGGAGGCTCCCTCGGTATGAAGCTCTCGCGGACCCTGCCCGGGCTCTCGAACTTCTACCTGACCGGTCAGTGGGTGAGTCCCGGCGGCGGGCTTCCTCCCTGCGGAATCGATGGCCGAAAGCTCGCGAAGCTGATTTGCAAGGCCGAGGGGATACGGTTCAGGCCGGACTGAAACGGCAGGCGCGGGGGCCCGCCTCCGCGCCGCGCCACCTGCGCCCGCCAGGGGGCCGACGGGCCTCAGGAGAAGACGGCCTTGACGAGGCGATGTGCGGCCGCGAAGCCCGCCTTCTCGATGACGCGCTTTGAAGCGGAGTTGGATGCGTTGCAGCAGCACAGGGGCTCGAGCCCGCGTTGCGCGCAAGCCACGGCGAGGTCACGCACGATGTCCGTTCCGATGCCCGCGCCTCGGAAGCCTTCCGCGACATGGACGCCGATATCGGCGAAACGCGCGCCGTGGGAAGGCAGGACGCGCAGCTCCCCTATGCCAAGGAGTCCTCGATCATCGCGGGCCACGAAGAGGCCCTGCGTCGCGACGAGCTCTTCGTAGTAGCCGTCGAAGGCCGGTTCGCAGCGTTGCCGTATTTCCTTGATGTCTTCGGCTGTGGCGAGGCGGAAGCCCGGCGCGCGGGGCCCCTCCGCGAGCGGCCGATTCCTTGCGGCCCTGGTGAATAGGTAGCAATCGATGCTCATGCCCTTCTGCCGGTCGAGGCACAGGGACAGGAACGACGGATCCTTGGTCGAAACGAAGGCATCCTTCATGCGGCCGCCATCAAGCATGCGGCCGAATATGCGGTCCGCCTCGATGCGCCATTCCGTGGCAACGTGGAATTGAACGAGGCTGCCTTTGCGGGTGACCGAGAGGTGGCCGGCCGTTTCGCCGTCGACGACGATCTCCATGAAATCGGCGTTGGCGATGACGACGTTTTGCCAGAAGCCGTCTATCGGCGCCTCCAGCCCTTCGATATAGGCTGCGCGCGCCGTATGCGCCCGTTCCTCCGAGTCGATCTTGCGAAGTTCCAGTTCCATAGGCCTCCTTTGGCTTGGCGGCAATGCTAGACCGGGAGGCGCGCAACGTCAATGGACAGGATTCTTGACAGCCGTTCCGTAGCGGGGAAGGCCGGCCAGCCCGTGGATGCCGGCAGCGGTCGCGCAACCTTTGGTATCAGCCCCGTTTCCCGCAATAGGCGATGCCGTCGATCTGGACCTGTAGGCCCTCGGGCCCGCCTACATGGGCGAAATCCGTGCCGATGGTCTTCCGGGCGGGATAACCATTCCTGAATCGTTCCTTGATGACCTTCTCTAGCACGGGGATGTTCCAGGGATCTCGCAGGAGCACGTCGATCTTCACGACATCGTCGAGGCTGAGCCCCTCCTTCGCCAAGTGCCGTTCCATGTCGTCGAAGGCGCCGTTCACCTGCTCCTCGACGCCCTGACCGACGTTCCCCACGCAGAAATTGAGGAACATGTAATCGCCGGCGATGACATAGCCCGAATAGGCATAGTCCTCGTGAACATCGCCGCGTCTGATCTTGTTCATGGTTTTCGCTGCTCCCTTTCCGCAATCGCGCCTTGTCCGGCGCATCCTTGCGGGCGCCGCTGCGTCCGCGTTCCTGCCATGGTAGCGCAGGGAGGCTGTCAGGATGTGTCAGGATTCAGGGCGAGATCGCTTGTTGCGGCCCCCGACGAGTTGACGCACTTTTCCCGAGGGGCATAATTGGAGAAGATGCCGCCGCGCTGTGCCCATAAGCGAGGGCGACCATGGAGGGATCATGCGCAGGAAGGCGGTCTCCATCATGCTGTCCATCCTTGTCTCTACGGCCTTTGCCCAGGAGTCCTTTCCAATCGTCTATCGTTTTTCCATAGGTCCCTGGCTCCTGCGCGAGAAGGGGGGATATGCCGACTGGCTCGGGCTCAAGTACCAGGGGAAGTACCTGCGCGAACCCATCAACGTGGTGATCGTGGATCCCTTCTCTGGCAGCGCGGAAACGGCGATCACGAAGGTAATGAAGGCCTGCAAGGCAGCGGGCTACGAAGAGGAGTACGGCCATTCTGCGGGATACATGGGAGAGATAGCGGGCCAGGCCTTCAGACAGATACCCAACGACAAGCGGATGGCCTTCTCGAACAAGGACTTCTTCCAGACCAACAACCATGGCAGGATCATGGGGCCGGCCTTCGTGAACGGCGAATACGTGTTCGTCGCGGCCTTCAGTACCGAAAGGCCCTCGCTCTGGAAGATGGACCACCTGTACGTCTCGTTCACGAGGGCCAGGGATGATTTCTGCGCCTGCATGGCCGCCAGGACCGGCTACAGGATCCAGGGCTACATCGAGCTCGGCAACACCGAAAGCAGCGACGTGCTGACGACCGGCGACCACGACGGCCGGGCCACGGTCCTCATCGCCACGGAGTAGCCGATGGAGCGTGAGGAAGGAACCCTTTCACCCGAAATGGAAGGATCCGGAATTCATCGGAACCCGGATGGGCCCGAGCGCTGCGCGGAGCGCAGGAAGGCGCACAGGATGTGCGCCGCCAGCGAGGGCCCCGGCTTTCCGGCGTCTGGCAGGATGACAGACGCCGGAAAGTCCTTCCTCACAATAGCGGCGCCGGTTCCGCTATCTCGTAACCCTGGGCGTAGTCCACGCCGATGTCCACGAGACGCTTCTTGATGGCCGCGCTCTTCACGAATTCGGCTATCGTCTTGATGCCCATGACGTGCCCGATGGCATTGATGGATTCGACCATCGCGTAACTGATGAGGGACTCGTCGATCGTCTGGACGAAGGAGCCGTCGATCTTGAGGTAGTCCACGGGCAGGTTGGAAAGGTAGCCGAAGGAGGAGAAGCCCGAGCCGAAGTCGTCGAGGGCGAAGGTGAAGCCCACGTCCTTGAGTTTCTTCATGAAGTGGATGGCCGAGGTGAGGTTCTGGATCGCGGCCGTCTCCGTGATCTCGAAGCAGAAGCTCTCGGGCGAGAGGCCGTATTCCTTCACCTCGTCGATGATGATGCCGATGAGCTCCTCGTCGAGGATCGAGGGGCCTGAGAGGTTGACCGATACCACGCCCTTGGCCACGTCCGCGCCCTTGTCGAGGAGGTGGCGGTAGGCCTTCATCGAGTTGCGTACGACCCAGCGGTCGATGAGGGGCATGAGGTTATAGCGCTCGGCCGCCGGGATGAAGTCGCCCGGGCGCGCGATGCTGCCATCCTCGTTCACGAGCCTGACGAGGATCTCGGCCTTGTTTCCGTATCCCGACGCCGAGCTGAGCGGTACGATGGGCTGGTAGTAGAGGACGAAGCGATCCTCGTCCGCCGCCTTGTTGATCTTGGTTATCCACTCCATCTCGCCGCGGCGTTTCTGGAAGGTCGTGTCCTCGGCGTGGAAGACGGAGATCTTGTTGCCGCCCTCCTCCTTTGCCATGTGGCAGGCGTCGTCAGCCGCCGCGAGGACGGCATGCGTGTCGCCGCTCGACATGGTTATGGGCACGGCGCCCATCGCGAGGGTAACGGGGAAGACCTTGCTTTGCCAGATGAATTTGGTGGCCTGGACTGCTTCCTGGAGGCGGCGCGCGACGTTGATGCCGTCGTCGAGGCCACAGTCCTTGAGTATGATGGCGAACTCGTCGCCGCCCATGCGTGCGGAGACGTCCCTCCGCGAGATGTTGGCCTGGATGTGGCCTGCGATCTGCCTGAGGAGCTCGTCGCCGGCGAGGGGGCCGCAGGAGTCATTCACGGCCTTGAAACGGTCGATGTCGATGAAGAGGAGGACATGGCGCTCGTTGTCGCTCGCGAATGTCTTGAGGATTTCCTCGAGCCGCAGCGCGAATTCCTCGCGGTTCGAAAGGCCCGTCAGGTTGTCGTGGCTCGCCTGGTAATCGATCGTGTCCGAGAGTCGCTTGAGCTCGGTCATGTCACGGAGGGTGACGACATATCCCTCCGTTGCGTTTTCCTTCTCGTGGATCCGGGTGACGGAGCCATCCGCGACGATGGACCTGCCCTGGCTGTTGCGGATGAGGATGTTGTCGAAGAAGAAGGCGCGGTTGCCCTCGGGCCTGATGTCGAAGCTGTCGAGGGTCGAGCGGGCGCCTTCAATCGAGAGAAGCTCCGAGACCTTCCGGCCCTGGGCAGCGGCGCCGTTGCAGCCGACGATGGCCTCGGCCGCGGGGTTCATGAAGTTCACCGCCATGTCGACGTCGGTGGCTATGATGGCCTCCTCCACCGAGTGGAGGATGGCCGAGAAGAGCCGCTCCTGCTTCTGGAGCTTCTGGTCCATCTCGTGCTTGTAGAGGGCGATATCTATGGTCGAGTAGAGCTCGCGCTCCTTGAAGGGCTTGCAGATGTAGCCGACAGGCTCTACCTGCTTGGCCTTCTCGAGGGTCTTCTCGTCCGAATACGCGGTGAGGAAGATGACGGGTGTACCGTATTTCTGCTTGATTTCCCGCGCGGCATCGATGCCGTCGAGCTCGCCCGGTAGATGGATGTCCATGAGGACGATGTCCGGCTGGACATCGCTCGCCACCTGGATGGCCTCGCGGCCTTCGCTCGCCATGCCCACGACGCGGTAGCCGAAATGCTCGAGGCGTCGCTGCAGGTCGAGGGCGATGATTTTTTCGTCTTCTACGATCAGTATTCGTTCATTGTTCATGGTGGCGTATGCACAAGTATAACGCGATTCGGTGCCTTGGCAAGCTACGGATCGCGGCCGGAGCGACGCTCAGCCGATGATGGCCCGAAGCGCCGCGTTGACCACCCCTGCGCCAAGGATGGACCAGAGGGGATTGATCTTCGTGAAGGCCGCGAGGGCGAAGCTCGCGACGCCAAGGCCGAGGAGGATGGGGTCGAGGCTTCCCTTCGGCAGGAGGACCCAGAGGGTCATCGCCATCATGGCAAGGGTACCCGTCCTCAAGGATTCCTGGAGGGCGCGCTGGTCGAGCCTGAGGCGCTTGGCGAGGAGGCCTGCGCCAGCTATCGCGATGGCGGGGAAGGCCACGACGGAGAAGGTGGCGAGGACGGCGCCGAGGATGCCCTGGCGCTGCCAGCCTATCATCGTGGCCGCGTTGAGCGCCACGGGACCCGGCGTGGCCTGGGCTATGGCTATGAGGGAACTGAAGCCGGATTCGTTGATCCAGCGGGGCACTACCTCGGTCTTGATGAGGCCGACGATGGACCAGCCTCCGCCGAAGGATACGACGCCGATCTTGAAGAAGGTCCAGACGATGGCTAGGAGCTCCATTTCCGCTCCGCGAAGTAAAGTAGGGCTATCGCCCCGAAGAAGACGGGGATGGTCAGGCCGGGGAGAAGAGAGAGGGCCACGGCCACCACAATGGTCGCGACCGCCCTGAGCGCCGTCCACTTCCTCGCCTTGGCCATCTTCCAGATCATCGCCGCCACGAGGCCGGGCACCGTGGCGCCCGCGCCAGCCAGGAAGTCCTGCACCGGCGCAAGCTTGCCGAGGCGGCCGATGAGGGCTCCGACGAGGACTATCGCCCCGAAGGGGGGGAGGAGGACTCCGAGGCCTGCTGCGGCCGCGCCCTTGGCCCCGCAGAGCTTCCTGCCTGCGATGAGGGCGGTGGTGAAGGCGAGGGGGCCCGGGAAGGACTGGGCGGTGGCAAAGAGGTCGAGGAATTCCGATTCTCCGACCCAGCCCTTCTTCTCGAGGGCCGAGCCGATGACGGGGACCATGGCATAACCGCCGCCGATCGTCACGGCGGAAATCGAGCAGAATACCCAGAAGAGGCGGGGAACTGTCGGCTGAACGGGGGTCGGGTCGCTCACGTCGGGGCATTCTGGCCCGAAATACTCCTTAGAGTAAAGTGGGTCCCTCCTCGGCCTGGGCATCGTCCTGGGGCATCGAGGCTGCCATCCTGGCCAGGTCGAGGAGCTCCTCGAGATCTGCCTCCCTCTGGATCTCCTCGGCCCGCTCCGCCCTGAGCCAGAAGAGGAAGGCCCTGACCTTCTTTCCTGGAGCGAGCGCCCTGCAGGCGGTCTTGTAGGCCGCAAGCTGGAGGTCGTACTCGCCGGGGATGCGCGTCCTGTTGCTCTTGAAGTCGACGATGACGATCTCGCCTTCCGACTCCCAAACGAGGTCGAGCCTGCAGGAAAGCGCATAGCCTTCGGGAAGCCCCAGGATAAGGCCCTTTTCGCTCGCACGGCTCGGCATCGACGCAAAACCCTGCAGGAAGGAGGAGCCGAGGAAGGTCCGGGCAAGGCGATTGGCATCGGCCATGAAGGTTTCCCGCGCGCCTTCCTTGATCTGGCTGGTCAGGGCGTCGGGCAGGACGAGGGGGTGGCCTGCGAGGCCCGCCTCGATGAGGGCATGGCAGGCAGTGCCAAAGAGGCCCTCGGGCAGCTCGAGGTCATCCACGGGCAAGGCGGCGAAGTCCTCCGCGCTGGGCAGGGGCCGGGCAGGGGTCTGGCCTGCGCTTCCAGCCGCAGCCCTTCCCGAGGCCGCGGCAAGGACCGCCGCCTTCCGCTGCGCCGCGAGGCCGAGGAGGGTCGCCGGTATGAGTCTCCGCTCGAAGCTGCGTTCGAGGGGCTCCGCCGAACCGTAGGCCGCTGCGAGGCGGGCGGGATTCTGGGGCTGTCGGCCCGCGCCGGCGAGCTTGCCGTAGTCCTCGGCCGAGAGGTCGGGGACGATCTCGACGACAACCTCGGGCGGTAGCCCCCCGAGTTCCCCGTCTTCGTCGGGCCTGCCGCCGCAGGTCGTGAGGAGGCCGAGGAAGGAGGAGCCCTTTTCGTCCTTGGCATGGGGCTCGACCGCGGCGAAGACGAGGTGGGTCTCGGCCCGCGTGCAGGCGACGTAGAAGAGGCGCTTGGTTTCCGCCGCTTCCTTCCGGGCGTCAAGCTCCTTGGCCGAATCGTAGAAGATGTTGACGCGCTTGGCCCCGGGCTCGTCCCATGGACAGAGGTTGAGGGTGAGGCCGGCTTCCTCTGAGACGTAGAAGGCCTCGCCGGGGCCTTTCTTGCGTCCCGCGTTTTCGATCCAGGGCAGGATGACGACGGGGAATTCGAGGCCCTTGCTCCGGTGGATGCTCATGAGCTTGACACCCGAACCGGCCTCGCGCTGGGCTTCGAGGTCGTCGAGCTTCTCGGGCTTGCCCATGAGGGGCTCGAGCTCCGAAAGGAAGGCCTGGGCCGAGCTTCCCTCGCCGTCGGCCCTGGCGGCGAGGGCGTAGAGGAAGTCATAGTGCTCGAGATAGGGATGGGCGTCGGGTCGTCTCAGTATGGCGAGCCTCAAGCCGCACTCGAACCAGAGCCAGGAAACGAGGGATGAGAGGCTTTCCCGGTCCACGCGTTTTCCGAGTTCGTTGTGGATGCCGACGGCCCTCCTGTATCGCATGACGTCGTCAGATGAAAGGACCGACTCGACCTCGGGGGCAAAGGCTCCCTTGCCCGAGGCGAGGATCCTGACGAAGCCGTCGTCGGACAGGGCGGCGAGGGGCGAGCGGAGGACCGTCGCGTAGGCCGTCCGGTCCGAGGGCAGGAGGGCGAGGCGGATGGCCGCGTAGATGTCGTTGGCGGGCGACTCGACGAAGAGGCCCCGCGGCGACTGGGCGGCGTAGGGCACCTTGTGGAGGCGGAGGAAGCGCTCGAGGAGGTACTGCTTCGAGGTGGAGCGGAAGAGGACGGCGAAGTCGTCGTAACCTGCCGGCCTCGTCCCTTCCTTGCCGTCGGGAACCTGGAGGCTTCCGGCGGCGACCGAGTCGGCGATGAAGCGCGCAACGCCCTCGGCGAGGGCCTCGTCCCTCGTCCTCCAGCGGCCCTCCCCTGGCGCCTTCCTCGCCTTCCAGAGGAGGCGCAGGCTCGGCTCGAGGCCGGGCCTCGCGGCCCTCGCCAGGGCCTCCTCGTACCGCGCCTCGAAATCCTCGCTCGCCCCGCCGAAGACGCGGGCGAAGAGGCCATTGAAGAAGGACACGAGGGCAGGTTCGCTGCGGTAGTTGGTGCGGAGGCTGGGAGCGGCCCCGGCCGGAGCTGCGGTTGCGGCGGGGACGGCAGCCGCGGAAGGCGGCGTCGAGAGTTCGTCGCCGAGGCGGTTGAAGACGGACACGTCGGCGCCGCGGAAACGGTAGATGGACTGCTTGCCGTCGCCTACGAAGAAGAGTTTGTCGGTCGCCAGGTCAGAGGGGCCGGGAACGCCGGCCACGAGACGGGAATCCGCCTCGCCCAGAAGGTAGAGGAGATCCTTCTGGAGCTCATCGTCATCCTGGAACTCGTCCACCATGACGTAGCGGTAGCGCCGCTTGTAGTAGGCCCTGATGTCGGTCCTGCGGGAGAGGAGGTCCACCGCGCAGACGGCCGCGTCGCGGAAGCCCATGACGCCCCTTGCCCTCTTTGCCGCCTTGTAGATATCCGCGAATTCCGCGAGGAGGCCAAGGACTTTCCCGGAGAGTTCCGCGAGGTTGGCGGCCTTCTCGAGGGTCCTGAGGCGGCATGCGGCTTCCTTGCCCGCCTTTGCCGCCTTCTTGAGCTCGTTCTCGACGGCGGTTTTCCCGAAGTGCGAGAGGTTCCAGCACGAGAGCTCTTGGGAGACCGAGAGGAGCTTCTCCATCCCGCCCGTGGCAACAGCAACGGCGAGGCAGCCCTGCGGCAGGGAGGCGTTGAGCTGGCGGAAGAGGTCGGCGCATTCCTTGCCCTTGGTCGTATGCGGCGTGCCGAGGCCGAGGGCGCCCAGTCCCGCCGCGATCGCGCCATCGAGTTCGGTCGCGGTCCCGGCAATGCTGCGCCCAAGCGCGGCTTGTGCCAGGGCGGGCATCGCGGAGAAGTCCCCTTCGGGCCTTGGCGCCGGGTGGCTGAAGCGATAGACCGCCTCGGCGAAGAGCTCGCGCCAGACGCGCTCGAAGGTCATCCGCGAGAAGAGCTCCGAGAGGGCTTTGTCTTCGCGGCGTTCGAGGAGGAAGCGCAGGGCCTCTTCCTCGGCTATGCGCTTTGCTTCCCCGTCGTCGACCTCGAAATCGGGGGCGTAGCCATAGTCCTGTGCCGAGGACCTGAGCACCGAGCCGCAGAACGAGTCGATCGTCGAGATGGAAGCCTCGGAAAAGCGTTCGACCTCGGTCCGGGCGCGGGGATCCATCGACGAGGAGAGCTCGCGCCAGACCCTCGACTGCATCTCGGCCTGGGCCTTGCGCGTGAAGGTGAGGCAGAGGATGGAGCGGACGTCGGCTGCCGATGTGAAGATGAGGTCGAGGTAACGCGCGGCGAGGACCGTCGTCTTGCCCGAGCCCGCGCCGGCCGAGACCGCCCCGTTTTTCCTGAGGGCTACCGCCTTCTTCTGATCATCGTCCAGCCTGTCGAATACCGTCGTGCCGCCCATCGCATCACTCCGTCGCATAACGTTCGCGGCAGACGCCCTTCCAGGCGCAGCCTTCGCAGGCGGCGGTGTCGGTCTCCGCCGCCGCGGGCCTGAAATTCCCGGCCCTGAGCCCCTTTGCCACGCGACCCATCGCTGCCTCGAGGGCCGCGATCTCGGGCATGCAATCCGATGTGTCCACGTAGCCATTCTGCCCGACCACTATCCGCTCGTAGGCTCCCTCGATGGACCAGAAGGAGGCGCGCTCCACCCGTATCTTGTTCGTTCTACAGAGGGCGAGGTAGGCCGCCATCTGGTAGTCCCCGAGCTCGCCGACGGGCGCCGCGGCGCCGCTGCCCGAGGCTGCGCCGGCGGCTGCGCCCGTGGCCTCCTCCGGGGCGTCCTCCTGGCCATCATCGTCTTCCTCTTCCTCTTCCTCCTCGTCGTCCTTCCCGTGCTTGCCCTTTACTTTCTTCGCAGGGCGGGTGCTCGACAGGAGGTCCTTTTGCCTGGGCGTATGGCGTTTCTTGTAGTCGATGATGGCCCGGGCGGGGCCTTCGTCCTCGGCGTCGCCGGTTTCCGCACCGCGGTCCTCCGCGCCGCCGTCATCGGGAGCTTCGCCCGCGGCCGCGCCGGCTTTTCCGGGGGGTAGGTAGGCGAGGCGGTCGAGCCTGCCCTCGAGGACCGCGCCGATAGCGGGGTAGGGCGTCTCGAGCGCCAGCTCGAGGTCCCCTGCGCGGGCTCCGGGTTCCGTGAGGAGGGCCTCGACGAGGCGCCGGAGCCTGTCCTCGAGGAGAGGGGCGTAGGACCTGAACATCGGCGCGAGGAAGGGGCCTTCGTTGACAGCGTATTCGGGCAGTACCTCCTGCACCGCTGCCGTCGCGGCCTCCATGTATTCGTCGCGATGCCGTTCCTCGATCTCCCCGAGTGCAGCCATCGCGCCGAGGAGGCGCTGGAGGGCGCGGTGGGCCATGTCTCCCGCGAGGCGGGCGTCGAAGAAGCCCACGCCGACGGGCTCGTTGTCAAGCTTGAGGCCGCGGGCGAGGAGCCAGGCGAAGGGGCAGGCGAGGTATTCCCTGAGCGTCGTCGCGGAGAGCCTCACGGCGCCGTCCTTCCGCCTGATGACGGAACAGAGCTCGGCAAGGACCTCTCCCGAGGCCTCACGATCATCGTATCGCGATGGGCGGTTCATGAGGGCCCCGGCGGAGGAGCTCCAGGCCGAGGTCTGGCGTTCGAGAAGGCGGACCGGCAGTCCCGCCTCGCCCTTCCAGGCCGCGGCCTCGGCCCTGAGCGCGCAGGTCTCCCGCAGGGCGGCATAGCCCTCGGGCGGGTTGCCCGCTTCCTTGCCTTCCACCGAGAAGAAGGGATGGGGCACCGACCAGCCCGTGAAGGATTCGACGGCGAAGGAGAAGGAGGTCCGGTTCGCCGACAGCGAGTAGGCGAGGGCGAAGTCCGCCGAGGCGTCGCTGTCCGAGAGTCCCAGGGCTTCCTTCTGGTCCTCCCGCAGGAAGGGCAGCTCGGCATAGGAGACCTTGATGCCGTCCTGCGAGGCGCCGAGCACGAAATGGAAGTGCGCCGGATGGAGGGCCGAGACGCGGTAGGGAAAGAGGGCCACGCCGACCTGGCTCCCCTGGGGCACATACTGGGTCGACTCGAGGCAGTCGAGGAAGAGGCCGAGGGGATCCAGAAGGATTTCGCCCTCGGAGAGCTCCGCCTCCGCGCGCGAGAGTCCCTCGAGCTCTACCATGGAACGCTGGACCGTGGCCACCTCGGCCTCGGTCCAGGAGCCTTCGTCGAGGAGGCTGTTCCGGAAGTTCATAATGGCCGACTTGAGATCGAGGAAGCTTGACGCGGAAGAGATCTCCTTGATCTTCGCCTTGAGCTTCGCGTAGAAGGACTCGAGCCCCCTGACGTCGCTCCCGGCTTTATTGGCCGCCTCGAAGCTCGCCTTCCAGACGTCAACCCGCTTGCCCCCCTCGCGGTAGGATGCGTAGGCGTGGTAGTCGACGCCGAAGCGAACGAGGCCCATGGCGGAGGCTCCGTCCTTCCAGACGGCAAACCGGTCGAGGAGGAGATCGCGCAACGCGTCAAAGTCGAGGTCCGCGGCGGCGGCCCTCGAGATCTCGCGGAGTAGGCGGCCGAAGGGCGAGGCCGCGAGGGGCGAGCCCGCCCTCGTGCGCGCCGGCACCCCGGCGAAGTCGGCGGCCCTGAGCGCGTAGGGCGCCTCCGCGCCGAGGTCGGGGAAGGTCACCACGATGTCGTCGGGCTGGACGCCTTCGTCGAGGAGCCTGCCTATCTCGAGGAAGGTCCAGCGGAGCTCCTCGTAGCTGTTCTCGAAGCGGAGAAGGGGCGGCGCCTGCATGCCAGCCGCCTTGGCCGGCAGCCTGAGGACCTCGACCTCCGGCGCGAGCGAGTCGACGCAATCGCGATAGGTCGCATAGTCCTCGATGAGCTCGGGCGCGATGATGACGGCGCGCACGCGGTCCGGAAGCCCGCGCATCCTCGCCCAGGAGGGCTCGAAGAGGCCATGGCGCTTGAGGAAGTCGGCGTAGTCGGCGCGGAGGAGGACGAGGTCGGCGAGGGCCGCGTCGTCCCGTGTCAGCCGCCTTCCGCTTCCTTCGAGGAGGCTCGCGGCCCTGTCGAGGGCGGGAGGGAGTCCCGCGAAAAACGAGACGAAGGCGGGAGCGGGCCTCCCGGGGCCGGCGAGCCGCGAGAGGAAGGGCCGCTCTGCCTGCCTCGCCACGATGCCCGCCGCCCAGATCGTGTGGGCCATGCGGTCCGCGGGCCGTTCCATCCTTTTCTCCGAGAGGATGGACTCCTTGAAGCGGTCCCAGCCAAGGAAGCGGTCGGTCTCGATGGCGCCGAGCCCGAAACGCGATGGCGCAATCCGCGCCCAGGCATCGGCAACCGCCTGGCTCGGGAAGACGAGGAGGAGGTCCCTGTCCCCGAGCCTGGGCGCGAGGACGCCCTCGATCCAGGTTCCGGGGCCTGCCGTTCCGCCCCCTGCCGTCATTCCGGGATTCCCTTCCAGGCGGCCTCTATGGCGCCGACGTAGAGGCGGTGCCAGTCGCGATTGTCATAATTGGAAGATATCGACGGGTCGATGAAGCCGCGGGGATCGAGGTCCTGCGAGTGCATCGTCGTGCAGCCGAGGACGAGGCGGGCCTCTTCGAAGGCCGTCCAGCCCTGGTCGGGGCTTCCAAAGGCCCGCGGCGTGAGGCCGGCCATCGCGGCCTTGTCATGCTCCTTCCCAGAGACGGAGCCGCAGACCTGGAGGGCCTTGCGGTGCTCCTCGCCGAAGAAGGAGAGGGTGAAGCCCTTCGAGGACTCCATGAAATGGTAGGTGTAGCGGGTGGGGCGCACGAAGACGAAGGCGACGTCCCGGTTCCAGAGGTGGCCGAAGCCGCCCCAGGAGGCGGTCATGGTGTTCCATGCCGCCCCGGGGGGGCCGGGGGGCATGGAGGCGGTTATGAGCATCCAGTCCTTTGAGACGAGGGTGAAGACGTTCTCGGAAAGCTCTCTCCAGTCGAAGGCTTCGAATCGCATATCGTTATCTTTCCTTTTTCGCCGTGTTGTCCGGATCCGGTCTGTCCCCGCGCCGCGCGGCCTCTTCCCTCATGAGGCGTCCTAGTTCTCCGAGCCTGAAGCCCGAGGCTATCTCCGCAAGCCGGAAGATGTCGGCTATCGCGTCGGCTCGTTCGACCCGCAGGACCAGCGCAGCCCGTTCGGCCGCCGTGAAACCTTCGCCTGCGCGCGCTCCCGCGCCAGGGCCGCCGCCCGGCTCGAGGCCGGCCGTGAAGAAGGAGACGAGGGTCCCCATGTCGAGGGCTTCCTCGAAGGCTTCCTTGTTGAACCACTCGACGCCGTCGAAGAGGTTGACGCCAAGCTTGTGGCGGAAGTCCTCGTCGCCCTCGAGAAGACCCTCGATCTCGCAGGCCCTTGCCGCAGGGCCCTGCGTCCGCGATCCATCCATGGCCAGGGCCAGTTCGCCCGCGCGCGCGAGGAAGGTCACGGCCAGGGAGACCGAGCGATAGGACTCGTCACCAGGCACTCCAGCGGCGCGCATCGCCTCCCTGAGCTTGCGCTCGAGGAAGGCGCGCTCGATGATGCGGCGCGCGGCCTCTCCCGGGCAGGCCCTTCCGGCGAGGGCCACGAGACCGTCGAGGGCGAGACAGGCGGCTGCCTTCTCCGCGCCCCAGGGCTTGCGGAGGAGGCCTGCTATGCGATTTCCCTTCGGGGCGACCGCGGCCGTCATGGCCTCGCTGGTAGCGGTTTCCGCCGCCTTTGTCTTGCCGGCGTGAGGCGTTTCAGCCTCGTCGGCCAGGATGGCAAGTTCCGCGGCGGCGAGGATGCCGCGGCAGAAACGGATTGTCGCCGCGGTCGCCCGCTCGGCAAGCGGCGCAACCTCGGCGCAGGCGGCCTCTTGCTCGGGCTGGGCCGCGGCAGCGGAACGGCCCTTGCCTGCAGGGACCGCCTTTCCTGCGGTCGACCCTGCGGCCGCAGCTCCCTTTGCGGCCGCCTCGGCCGGCCGGGCCGGCGCGGCCATAGGCGCGCCCGCGGTCCCGGCCGCTGCTTTGGCATCCGTCTCTCCATCGGGCCTTTCCGCGTCGAGGAGGCCGCCGACCGCGGCATAGAATTCCTGGGCTGCGGGCGCGAGCTTTCCGGCAAGGGCGATGGCTTCCTTGCGGCGCTTGGCCGCGGGGAGACCGGGCTCGACGAGGGTGCGCAGGCCGGTGAAGAGGTTGCGGCCCGCGAGGCGGCCAAGGATGGCGTAGAGGTCCTTGAGGGCGAGGTCCTCGAGGGCTTCCGAGAGGTCGGGCACGCCGCGGCCGCCAAGGGAGTCGCACAACTCGTCATAGAGGCCGCGCCCGTCGTCCCTCGCCTCGAAGAGATCGAGGAAGACCTGGCTCTGGTAGCCGTCGAGGGCCAGGGCGAGGCCGCGCTCCGCGATGTCCCTCGACCTGCGGATGAACCAGAGGCCGGAGCGCTCTTCGCGCATCACGAGGAAGCATCCCGGCTCGGCATGGAGGCCGAGGGCCTCGGCGAGGCTCCTCCGTACGGTCCGCTTGCCGCCGCCTGTCTTCTCGGCGTAGGGGCAGGAGATCCTGATGTGCCCGTAGGCCCGCGCGTAGGCGTTGTTGTAGACGACGAGGGCGTGGTCGGCGCCCGAGCCGTTCGACCAGGCAAAGACGTTTTCGTTCACCGAGCCGTCGTCCTGGATGACGTCGTAGAGGAGGAACTGCTCGACGCCCGAGAAGAGCCGTCTCCTCTTGAGGAGGGGGAAGATCTCGCGCTCGTGGCGTTCGACGAGGCCCTGGTCCGGGCTCTCGTCGCGGTAGGCGCGGCGGTACTCCATGCCGTACTTCTCGGTGAAGCCTTCTATCTGGCCATGGCCGAACATGGGGAGGCCGGGCATCGTGGCCATCATCGTGCAGACGCCGAAGTACTTGTCGCCCTTGCCGAACTGCGCGACCGCGGTGTCCTCGTCGGGGTTGTTCATGAAGTTGACGAAGCGCTTGAGGATGTCCTTGTCGAACTCCTGGGTGTTGCGGATGGTCTCGCGGTACTTCGCGTTCTCCTCGTTCTTGAGCATGTTCATGAAGGCCGAGTTGTAGACCCGGTGCATCCCGAGGCTGCGGACGAAGTAGCCCTCCATCATCCAGAAGGCCTCGGCGAGGAGGAGGGTATCGGGAGCCTCCTTCGCGCAGAGGTCGACCACCTCGCGCCAGAACTCGGCGGGCATGGCGCGGTCGAAGTCCTCTTGCGGGAGGGCGCGCTCGGAGCGCGAGGGCACGTCGCCGCCAGAGCCCGGCTCGGGGTACCAGAGCCTGCGGAAGTGCTTCTTCGCGAGGACCATGGCCGCGTCGAAGCGGATGATGGGGAAATTGCGCGCAACGTGGAGGATGCGTTCCTTCACCGCCTCGCGCGCCGCGGGATTGAGGAAATCGATCTGGGCCGTGTCGCTCCAGGGCAGGCCCGTGCCGTCGTTGCCGTGGTAGATGTAGTCCACGGCGCCGGATTTCCGGTCAAGGCGCTTGAAGACCACGGCCGCGTCCGTGCGGTCCCAGTAGTGGTCCTCGAGCCAGATGCCCACGCGGCCGTCGCCCGAGAGGTCGGGGCCGTTGAAGCTGTAGCCGGGATAGGGGCAGTCGGAGCGGCGCATGAAGAGTTCGGGCCGGTCCCGCACCCAGGCGGAGTCGATGCCCGTGTGGTTCGGCACCATGTCCGCAGCCAGGCGGATGCCGCGCCAGGAGCACTTCTCCCTGAGGCGCTCGAGGGCGGTCCAGCCGCCGAGCTCG
>Ga0209099_1001900_pt1 | contig 19527 bp, 11 predicted proteins | sample AD_JPNHW2_MetaG_FD_184430 | JGI IMG/M metagenome (GOLD analysis project Ga0209099, IMG submission 184430) | Active sludge microbial communities of municipal wastewater-treating anaerobic digesters from Japan - AD_JPNHW2_MetaG (SPAdes) (version 2) | ecosystem: Engineered > Bioreactor > Anaerobic... | reverse complement strand
GAGATCTTTTATGCGGATAATCATTCCCAGAGCCGTATTATCGAGGTGGTGCGGGAAGCTGTGACAGGATGCGCTACGGAAGAGAACAGACTGGTGGCAAACGACCTCCTGCTCCGGTTGAACCGCCTGCGCCCCGGCACACATGCTCCCGCTTTCACGTTAACAGACCGCAATAACAATCAGGTAGCGCTGAATAACCTGAAAGGCAAACCGGTGGTGCTCTGCTTCTGGACGACTTATTGCCAGGGATGCCTGAGCGAAATGGAAATGATGTCCTCCCTGTATAAAAAATATAATGACCGGGCACACTTTGTCAGCGTCTCGGCCGACCGGGATTTCGTGATGATGAAATTCTTCGTTGATCAGAAACCCGACTATAAGTGGACTTTTTTGCATATCGGAGATCAGTGGGAACTGCTGCGGGATTACGACGTACGGAGTTACCCGTTGTTCGTGCTGATCGACCGGCAAGGAAATATTTATAAACGATATCCTGCTCCCACCCCCACAGAGGGTATGGAGACATTATTGGATGAGTTATTGACTCAATAGAAAAACAAAGAAGATGTTAACCATATTGAAAAAGCTGCTGGGCAGCAAATCGGAGAGAGATGTCCGGGAACTCCAGCCGATTGTAGAAAAGGCGTTGGAAGCCTGGGAAAAAATCAGGCTTCTGTCTAACGATGAATTACGGGACAAAACGAATGAGTTTAAGCAGCGGATCAGCGATTATATTGCTCCCAAGGAAGCAGAGATCAGCGAACTGAAAGATAAAATCAATGCGGAAGAAACCGGTATTGAAGAAAAGGAAGAACTGTACAAGACGCTGGACAAACTGGAAAAAGAATCGTATGATCTCTCGCAGGAAGTCCTGATGGAGATCCTTCCCGAGGCTTTTGCCGTGATGAAAGATACCGCCCGTCGTTTCATGGAGAACGATTACGTGGAAGTAACGGCTACACAGTTCGATCGTGACCTGGCTACCCGGAAGGCGAACATCGAGATCGTCGGCGACAAGGCCCGACATCATAATACCTGGATTGCCGGCGGAAACATGGTTAAATGGGATATGGTCCATTACGATTGCCAGCTGCTGGGCGGTACGGTGCTGCACGAAGGAAAGATTTCTGAAATGGCCACCGGTGAAGGAAAAACATTGGTAGCTACCCTCCCTGTATACTTGAATGCTCTTCCCGGGAAGGGCGTGCATATCGTGACGGTGAACGACTACCTGGCTAGACGTGACTCGGAATGGATGGGACCTCTGTATGAGTTTCACGGGTTAAAAGTCGATTGTATCGACCGCCATGAGCCGAACTCTTCCGCTCGCCGCAATGCATACCTCGCTGATATTACTTTTGGAACGAACAATGAGTTTGGTTTCGATTACCTGAGGGATAACATGACAGGCGAGCCATCCGAATTGGTGCAACGCCCGCATAATTACGCCATCGTGGACGAAGTGGACTCCGTGTTGATCGACGATGCCCGTACGCCCTTGATCATCTCCGGACCTACTCCCAAAGGAGAAAACCAACTGTTTGATGAGTTGAAACCCAATGTCACCAAGTTGTATAATGAGCAACGTAACCTGGTGACTTCGTTGTTGGCGGAAGCTAAAAAGCTTGTCGAAGATCAAAACAACGACGAGAAGATGAAACGGGCCGGAGAACTGGTTCTTCGCTGTCACCGCGGCTTGCCGAAGAACAAAGCGCTCATCAAGTTCCTCAGTGAACCCGGTATCAGGGCCATGCTGCAGAAGACCGAGAATTTCTTTATGGCCGAACAGTCGAAGAACATGCACATCATTGATGATGAGCTCTTCTTCGTGATCGATGAGAAAAACAATACCATCGAGCTGATGGATAAAGGGATTGACTTGCTGACCCAGTCGTACGACGATCCTGCTTTCTTCATCCTGCCCGACATGGGCGCTGTTATTGCCGACCTGGAGAAGAAGGGGCTTTCGGAAGTAGATAAGATGGCCAGAAAAGATGAACTTCTCCGCGATTATTCAGTCAAGTCGGAGCGTGTTCATACAGTGAACCAGCTGCTGAAGGCCTATGCCTTATTCGAAAGAGACATCGAATACGTGGTGATCGATAATAAGGTGAAGATCGTGGACGAGCAGACGGGCCGTATCCTGGAAGGACGCCGTTATTCTGACGGGCTGCACCAGGCTATTGAGGCGAAGGAAAATGTGAAGATCGAAGCAGCCACGCAGACATACGCCACCGTTACCCTGCAGAATTATTTCAGGATGTACAAGAAACTGGCCGGTATGACCGGTACTGCCGAGACCGAAGCAGGGGAGTTCTGGGATATTTACAAACTGGATGTGGTGGTGATCCCGACCAACCGGCAGGTGATCCGCGACGACCGACAGGATCTGGTATATAAAACCAAACGCGAAAAATTCAATGCCGTGATCTCGGAGATCGAACATCTTATCGACATCGGCAGACCTGTGCTGGTGGGTACTACCTCTGTAGAGACCTCCGAACTCCTTAGCCGAATGCTGAAAAGGGTCAACATCCCTCACAACGTCCTGAATGCGAAGTTGCATGCCAAGGAAGCAGATATTGTCGCCGAAGCCGGGAAAGCAGGTACGGTGACCATCGCCACTAATATGGCCGGTCGTGGTACGGATATCAAACTGGGACCCGGCGTCAAGGAGGCAGGTGGTCTTGCCATCATCGGTACCGAACGTCATGAGTCACGCCGCGTTGACCGTCAGTTGAGAGGTCGTGCAGGTCGTCAGGGAGACCCGGGAAGTTCGCAGTTCTTTGTCTCGCTGGAAGATGACCTGATGCGTATGTTCGGCTCCGAGAGAATCGCCCGCATCATGGACACCCTGGGATTGAAAGAAGGAGAAGTGATCCAGCACAGCATGATCACCAAATCCATCGAACGGGCCCAGAAGAAGGTGGAAGAAAATAACTTCGGAATCCGTAAGCGGTTGCTGGATTATGACGATGTGATGAACATTCAGCGCGAAGCGATCTATAAAAAACGGCATCACGCCCTCTTTGGCGACAGGTTGGCGCTGGATATCTCCAACATGATCTATGACGTGTGCGAGATGACTACCATGGACTATCTGGAGGATCGTGATTTCGAGGGCTTCAAGATGGAACTCATCCGGGAATTTGCCACGGAAGTTCCCGTAACGGAAGATGATTTCGGACGGGCCAACGGCGAAAACCTCACGCAGATGGTGTATGATCATGCGTACAAACGGTACCGGGCGAAAAACGAAGGAATAGCTACCCGTGTATATCCCGTGATACGCAGTATCTTTGAGACACAGAGCAACCGCTATGATAACATCGCCATCCCCGTCACCGATGGCATACGTACGATGACGGTAGTGGCTAACCTCAAGAGAGCCTACGAAGATAAAGGGAAAGAGGTGATCCTGGCTATCGAGAAAGGGGTTGTCCTGGGCATGATCGATAATGCCTGGAAAGAACACCTGCGCGAGATGGATGAACTGAGACAATCGGTTCAGAATGCCGCGTATGAACAGAAAGACCCGTTGCTGATCTATAAGTTCGAATCCTTTGAGTTGTTTAAACGGATGGTACAGAAGACCAACAAGGAGATCCTTTCCTTCCTTCTGCGGTGTGATGTCCCCATCCAGGCCGAGAATGTAAGAGAAGCGCAGGCGCCACGACGGGATGATCGGGGCAAGTACAAAGAGGGACGGAACGACCTGCTTTCGCAGACCGATGCCAACACCCAGGAAAAATCCCGTCCACAACCCGTTAAAGTAGAAAAGAAAGTCGGCCGTAATGACCCATGTCCTTGCGGAAGCGGTAAGAAATACAAGAACTGTCACGGCGCCGCCGGGGAATGATCCCGGGTGGCACATCCTGATCAAAAATCATCATCCATGAAGTACAAAAGAGTCCTGTTGAAACTTAGTGGCGAAGCCCTGATGGGTTCGCGGGAATACGGTATCGATCCTCAGATACTGTCTGAATATGCCGGAGAGATCCGTTCCATTACGGAGGAAAAGGTGCAGGTGGGTATTGTGATCGGCGGAGGAAATATCTTTCGCGGTGTTCAGGGCATGGCAGATGGTTTCGACCGTGTCAGGGGTGATTACATGGGCATGATGGCCACGGTGATCAACAGCCTGGCTTTGCAGGATGCGCTGGAGAAAGCCGGTGTGCCGTCCCGGGTGCTCTCTGCCAGGGCCATCGACCCCGTGTGTGAGACCATCAACCGTCATAAGGTCCGGGAACTGCTGGATGCCGGGTACGTGGTCATCCTGGCCGGTGGTACGGGGAACCCGTTTTTTACGACCGATACCGCCTCAGCCTTGCGGGGAGTGGAGATCGAAGCGGATGCATTGCTGAAAGGTACGCGCGTGGATGGCGTATACACCGCCGATCCGGAGAAAGATCCTTCCGCCATCAAATACGATACCCTCACGTTTGATGAGGCTTATGACAAAGGTTTACGTATCATGGACCTGACGGCCTTCACCCTCTGTAAAGAAAACCACCTCCCCGTCGTGGTGTTTAACATGAATGTCCGGGGGAATCTCCGGAAACTCGTGGACGGCGGGAAGGTGGGCACCCTGATTACAGTAAAGTGATCCGGTTGCCCGGAATCATCATTCTCTTACTTTTTTCTTCAGACTATACAACGCCACCAGCGCCAGCACGACCATGCAGGCGATGAGTATGTACATGCCGGCAGCGACTCCGCTCAGGTCGGTCATCCATCCCATGATCAACGGGATTACGGCGCCACCGCAGATGGCCATCATCATCAATCCCGAGATCTCATTGGCTCGCGTGGGGAATTTCTCCACCGCGATGGAAAAGACCAGGGGAAAGATATTCGCTACGGTCAGCCCGATGATAAATACCAGTACCCAGGCAGCCGCTTTGGAAGGGATACAGAGGATGGCGACAATAGCCAGGATGCCCAGGATCGAGGTCCACAGGAAAAATTTGCGGGAGCAAATGCGGGTCAACAGCAAAGCGCCGGCAAACGTCCCCAGCATACGACCGAAGAAGTAAACACTGCGGCCCGATTCAGCGGCCGTTTGCTCAATACCGAATTGTTTGATGAGGAACTGCCCGGAATTGGAGTTGAAACCGACATCGACTCCGACGACCAGGAAGATCGAGAGAACCATGAGGAGGATAAAACCGTTTCCCAACAGGCTGAAGGCGGAGCTGAATGTCACTTTCATCCCTTCCGGTTTCTGTTCGTCGATTTTAACACCGGCCAACCAGATTACCGAAAGGATAGAGACAAGTCCGAAGGTGAGGAACAACCACTTCCAGTCACCGAATTGCAGCGCGAAGAACCCGGCAAGCGGGGCGCCGATCATGGAGCCGATGGCTTTGACGAACTGCGAGAAGCTGAGAAAGCTGGAGGTCCGGTTGCCTGGAACGACATCCACCAGAAGCGGGTTAGCCGAGACCTGTACGATCGTGTTACCGATCCCCAGTAAGGCAAAACCGATCAGGACCATCTCAAAGGAGTAAACGAAAAACGGGATCAGCAGTCCCACCGCGGTAATACCCATCCCGATATTCAACATCGTGCGTTTGCCGATCCTTGACTGGAGGATGCCGACAGGCACGGATAACAGCAGAAACCACAGGAAGGCAGCCGATGGGATCAATTGCCCGAGAGTGGCGCTCAGGTTGAAATCGGTAGTGGCACGGTCAACACCAATACCGACGAGATCGACGAAGCTCATGACGAAAAACGCCATCAGTACAGGGAGTAATTTTGAGACATTCAGTTTTTTTGTTTCCATGTTGATTATTTTTTTGAGATAAAGGGTAGTTTCGAATAAAAGTCATCATCGGCCAGGCGCGTGCTGCCGAGGATGGCAGCCTGTTCACCCAGATTCGAAAGAAAGATTTTAATATCACATTTTTCCTGTGCCAGTGTTTCCTGAAAGCGGGGACCGAAATATGAGTAACTCCGCGCGATATTCCCTCCGATGGTGAGACAGTCGGGACGGAAAGCCTTGATGGCCGGTGCGATAAAGAGACCCAGCCTGTTTCCGAATTCTATAAATATTTCCCGGATGCCGGCGTTGGTCTCAGCCAGGTCGGTCATGATTTTAACTCCCGGAGAGGGGAGCCGGAACCGTCGGTCGTATTCTTTCCCGAACCATCGTGACGAGAAGTAGTCGTCGGCAATGGTATCGCCGTAAGCCAGGTGATACAGGCAGCCGGAAGGAGGAACTTCCGGTCCGCTTTCCACCGGGATGCCGTCTTCGAGGAAAGCCGATCCGAACCCGGTACCCAATGTGATGACCATCGTGCGTCGATAGCCGGCCGCATTGCCGATCCAGGCTTCCCCGACGGCAAAGCAGGTAGCGTCGTTCAGAAAGCGAAGGGGCAGGCCGGCAGGCAGCGAGAGTCGTCGCCGGATCTCATCCCGGATATTGATGTTACGCAAGCTGTCGTATTTCCTGACACCGGCGAACAGCGCCACCCCCTCCCGGTAATCAAACGGGCCGGGCATTGCAAAACAGATACCGGAGAGACTCCCCGGATCCAGTGTCGATAAACATTCCTTCAGCGCTCCCGCCCACACGGCAAGGATCATTTCGGCCTCCGAGTGGCTGTCAACCTGTCTCCTGATGCATAGATCAGGCATGATATGGCCGGAGAGTTGATCCACAGCCAGACAGGTGATATGACTTCCACCAATGTCGATGCCAACAACGATCTCTTTGTCCTTCATGGCGATGAGTTAGTATCCGAAGGGAATAAGCGGAAACAAAAATAAGAACCTTCCGGTTTTATTAACTTTATTATTTTTGTATTTGCACAAAATCTTTAAGCATATGAACGAAGAAACTGAATTTTGCCTCGAGGAAGCGAAAGAAAGCATGCAAAACGCGATGGTCCATCTGGAAAGAGAATTACAGAAGATCAGAGCAGGGAAAGCGAATCCGCAAATGCTTGAAGGCGTTAAGATTGACTATTACGGGGTTATTACCCCGATCGAACAGACCGCTAATATCAGCACCCCGGATGCCCGGCAGATCATTGTTCAGCCATGGGATAAGAACATACTGGGATTGATCGATAAAGCCATCCAGGCAGCCAACCTGGGATTCAACCCGAAAAATGAAGGGGAGATACTCCGGATACAGGTACCGCCTTTAACCGAAGAACGCCGCCGTGATCTCTTTAAAAGGGCTAAAACAGAAGCCGAAAACGCCCGGATCACTATCCGCACTATCCGAAGAAATGCCAATGAAACGGCTAAAAAACTAAAGAAAGACGGTGTCCCGGAGGATGAAATTGATAAGCTGGAAGAATCGATCCAGAAACTGACCGATGATTATATCACGCTGATTGATAAAATCCTCGACACGAAAGAAAAAGATATCATGACGGTTTGACGGATCCGTCTGATTCTGAAATCAGTATACCACTATTTCGTCTGCAAAGATCCAACATGCCTGGCCTTTCCCATCATGCCATTCGGGACAGGTCCCGGGATTTTTCGCGATCACGCGGATGTACCGGGCCGGTGTCGGCGGGAACAGGTGTGAATAGGGCTGAATGGCAGGTTCTTTCTGCTGCTGGTTCACATTGACTCTCTCTTCGTTGATGGAATGCCAGTGTTTCCCGTCAGCCGAAAGGGCAAACTCTACGTACTCGGGAAGGAAAATCCATGAGGGGCTGTTCAGCAGGAAGGTGGTGGAGATCGATTTCACGGTATCACGTTTTCCCAGATCGATGATGATCTCCAGGTCGTTGCCCAGGAAACCCTGCCAGTTTCCATCGTGAAAGTTGACAGATCCCCTGACCCCGTTGATCAGGGCATTATCGCCAGACGAAGGATAACGGTAGCTGTAAGGCTGAACATACGTCACCTTGGCCGGCACCGCTTTGTGGTACATCAGCGGCAGTTCGGTAAGGGTTCCTTTCAGAACCCCGTCGGGATAGTGCCCTGCCTTGATATAACAGTTTTTATTGACACCGACCGGACCGGTATAGACAGGCGACTGCTGATCGGGATCATTGCCATTGAGGGTATAACGGATGGGGACATTCAGTTGTTCTGATTCCATCCCGATCATCAGCATCTTTTTCTTCTTATCATAATGGCTGGTGACATCAACCTGGAACGATCCATGAGAGTAATTGACTCCCAGGTTGTCCAGTCGTTTGAATTGATCCTCCATCCGGTACCGGAAACTTGTCCAGTCGCGTGATACGGCAGGCGACCAATCGACTTCCGCGAGCGCCAGCATGCGGGGTACAGCCATGAATTCAGCCATTTGAGGGGTGGAGATGTATTCCGCCCAGAGGTTGCCCTGGGCTCCCAGGATGTGCTTAGCCTCTTCAGGAGTAAGTTCATTCGGAGTCGGTTCGTAAGAGTACACTTTTTTCAGCGTAAGGTAACCTCCGATGGCTTTGGGTTCCATGACCGGATCTCCCTGGTAACGATTGAAGTAACAGTATGGCGCGGGAGTCATGATGGCATCGTGACCCTGGCGGGCAGCAGCGATGCCCCCTTCAACACCCTGCCACGACATCACGGTAGCTTCGGGTGCCAGCCCTCCTTCGAGGATCTCATCCCATCCGATCATCTTCCTGTTTTTGGAGACGATGAATTTTTCGATCCGTTTGATGAAATAACTCTGTAGTTCTTTCTCATCTTTCAGGTTCTCGCTTTGAATGCGGGCCTGACATTTCGGACATTTCTCCCATTCACTCTTGTCGGCTTCGTCACCGCCGATATGGATATAGGGGGAAGGGAACAGATCCATCACTTCCGTCAGCACGTCTTCCAGGAAAGTGAAAACGGAATCGTTACCTGCGCACAGGAGGGCGGAATTCGGCCAATAACTGCCCGGAAGGACGGTATAAGGACCACCGGTGCAGGAGAACTGCGGGTAGGCAGCCAGCACTTCCACCGAATGGGCCGGCATCTCAATTTCGGGAATGATCGTGACATACCGGCTGGCAGCATACTGAACGATCTCCCTTACTTCATCCTGCGTGTAGAAACCGCCGTAAGTGGCTTTTTCTCCGGGTTGCTGCAAGGGACGTTCCAACCAGGGCAGATTTTCCCTATCGACACGCCATGCGCCGATAGTGGTGAGTTTCGGATATTTTTTGATCTCAATACGCCACCCGTTTTCATCCGTCAGGTGCCAGTGGAAAGTGTTCATCTTGTACATCGACAGGAGGTCAATATACCGCTTGACAAATTCTTTCGGGAAGAAATGACGCGACACATCCAGGTGCATCCCCCGGTAAGGATAACGAGGGTAATCGAAGATTTCGGTACAGGGAATTTCCCAGATCCGGCCACGGGCAGGTTTGGATAATTTACAGATGTCGGGAGGCAGGAGTTGGAACAAGGTCTGTGTGGCGTAGAACAATCCGGGCCCATCTTCGGCCGTGATCCTCACCTCATCCTTATTCACCACGATCTTGTATCCTTCCTTCGGAATTTTACCATTGGCTTTTTTCTTTTCGAAGATGATGGCTCCGGGTAGCGGCATGTTGTCGGTGGAGCCTCTCACCGCCAGACGCGGGCCTCCTGCGGCTTCCAGCTGATCGGCAAAAATCCGGGCACAGTTCTTCAGGTCAGTATCCCTGTCGTTGATCACCAGCGGGGTGGATTCCCCGATCTGGAACGACCCTTTCTTCATGGTGACTTTCACCGGAGCAGGAACGATGCCGGTGGCAGGGGTGACGTCTTTTTTTTCTTTGGCGCCGGCAGTCAGGGTGGCGACGATCGCCAGTGCAATGAGTAGAAGCGATTTTGTTTTCATCTTTTTTAAGAAAGGTGTGAAATGATTTGTTCCATTTGATGGGTATGCTCTTCCATTTTCCGGACTAACCGGAACTGTGAACGGGCCCGGACGAGATTGTGCCCGGGGTATCCGGTCCTGAAATAATGATCTCCATCAAGATAATCGGTCAGGAAACGTAACCCGATGATGTAGGTCATCAGGCGTGCCGAGAAAGCCAGACGACGGATCTCTGCGGGAACGAGGAGCGGACCGGCAACAGAAAGATATCCTTCGGCATAGGCGGCGAACAAGTCTAACCGGAGATCTACCTTCGACAGATCCGGTTCGTCTTCGGCAGCGGCGCTGGCTCCCGTACGGATAGCGTCGCCAAAGTCATACAGGCTGTATCCCGGCATCACGGTATCCAGGTCGACAATGCAGACGGCTTCTCCGCGGTCGTTGAACAGAATATTATTAAACTTGGTGTCGTTGTGAGTCACCCGCAGCGGTATCTCTCCGGATTCGCCCAGCCGCAGAATGTCCATCATCTCCGTGGAACGCTCTTCCACGAACCGGATCTCATCGCGGGTCGCTGCCGCACGTCCTGCCGGGTCTTTTCCTGCGGTTTCCCGAAAAGCCTGCAGACGCATGCCGATATGGTGAAAGCGGGGAATGGTCTCATTCAGCGATGATCCATCCAGATCGGAGGTGAGGCGCAGGAACGTCCCGAAAGCTTTCCCTCCTTCTCTTGCCAGGGCTGCATTCTCGACCAGGTCGTGACTCCGGCTTCCTGCAATGTAATTATACATCCGCCAGAAGTTTCCTTCCGGATCGCGGTAATACATCCGGCCGTTATCCGCCGGGATCAGACGCAGGGGAACAAAGCGGCAGGCTTCTGCAGCTGAGTGGATACGCCCGTTGATATGCGCCACCACGGTTGAGATATTCTGCATCAACCCCTCCACATCTTTAAAGATGTCATGATTAATTCGCTGCAGCAGGAAAGAGGGGACGCCGTCAGTATGCGACATCACCACGTACGAGTCGTTGATATGGCCGCTTGTAACGGGCCGTATCTCACCAACGGGTACGTCGGTGCAGAAATGGGCGCAGACTGCTGAGGGATGGTACAGCATGTGACAGAAATGGCGTTTAGGCAAAGGTACGAAGAATAATCTGTTACTTTTTGCCAGCCGGTGCAGAGAAAGACTGACGACCTAACATCCCCGGATCTTCTTTGCCGATGATAAAGGGTCTTATTCTGAATGAATAGGAATAAGACTTACAGGGCAGCAGGTACTCCTGATGGGTCCTTGCTCCCCAACTGTCATCGCCACCTACGCCTTGCTGACCGTAATCGACATTCACATCGACGAAAGGCTGCTTTTGCATATCCGAGGGATGCTTTCCTCCCTGGATAAAGCCTTTCATGTTGTGATACGTGTAAGGAAGCGCGCTGAAGCAGAGGAGCGAATCGGCGGCGATCATCAGCCCCGTGTTTCCGTCGCCGGTGAGCGTGAACCACCTGACGCCTGTCCGGTATCCGTTTTCCTGGGGACGGACATATGGGGTGAACATGCTGTCGACAGTCGTATAATAATGTCCGAAAAGAGAGGCCGTGCAACGATCGCTATAGTTTTCGTACGGACCCTTTCCAAGGTATTCTACCTTGTTGAACTGCGGATTTACCTGAAAATTAAGTCCGATACGAGGTATCTCGGGAAGATCTTCCGTAGCGGGGTTGAAGGTTACCGACACCAGGATATCGCCAGTGCCCAGGACAGTATAAATGATCTGTTCCTTGCCTTTGACGTCGGGGAAAGTCAGCCCCACGGCCACCCTGATTTCCTGCGGAGAGAGGCGGGTGGCTTCCACATGACGGGTCACACGACGGTCGGTGGCATCAAACCATACCCTGCACCGTTTGTACAACTGGTTGCCGACGTCGTTGTCGGTGGGAGCTCTCCGGAAATTGGGAACGAACCCGTTCACGATGAACTCCGTGGAATCCAGTCTCAACGAAACCAAGGTTCCGGTCAGACTATCAAACTGCACCGAAAAATTCTTCCCCTCGATCACGATCTTTTTATCTTTATTATGACAGTCGAGCGCTTTGACTTTTTCCAGGGAAACGGGTGTCGCGGCCAGTTGCAACGGTAAGCGGAACTGCTCATACGCGAGGGCATGCCCTTTCTTCAAGAGCCCGAGGTCGTTGTTGAGCCGGCACCGGATGGTCAGGGAATAGGTGGCTCCCGGCTGAACTTTGAAACGAGGTGCCGGGATCGTGACCATCTGGCTGCCTTTAGGTTTGATCGTCATGGCAGGCAGTTGGCCCACAGCAATGGGCACTCCGTCGGCCGTTATCTCCCAGTCGAAAAGTGTCCCTTCCAATCCGAAGAAATCGTACTTGTTTTCAATATTGATCTCATATTTCGAAAGGTCAACGGCGGCGAATTTTACCGACTGGTATACTTTTTGCACTTCATAGTATCCGGGATGCGGCGTGCGATCGGGAGCGACGATGCCGTTGCAGCAGAAGTTGCCGTCGCTGGGGACATCGGCGGGTCCAAAGTCCCCGCCAAAGGCGTAAAAAGGATGGCCGGCAGAGTCAACGCTGCTGATTCCCTGGTCCACCCAGTCCCAGATGCATCCGCCCTGAAGTTGCGGGTATTTCTCGATCATGTCCCAGTAATCCTGCAGATTGCCGGTGCTGTTCCCCATGGAATGGGCATATTCACACATGATCAGCGGACGGCCCTGACGGGTATATCCGTACCATTTCAGGCTCCGGATGCCATCGTACATGGGGCAATAGATATCTGTATTCGAGGCGAGGAGGGCCCGTTCGTACTGCACGGGCCGGCTGTTATCACGGTTCTTGATCCAGTCGTAGGTGGCGGTGAAATTACATCCGTTGCCGGCCTCGTTTCCCAGCGACCAGATGATCACGCACGGGTGGTTCTTGTCGCGTTCCACCATGCGCTGCGTACGGTTGAGGTGAGCTGCTTTCCACTCAGGCTTGTTGCCGAGGGTGTTATCAGGCGAGTAACCCATGCCGTGCGATTCGATGTTTGCTTCGTCGATCACATAAAGGCCGTACTCGTCGCAGAGATCGTACCATAACGGATCATCGGGATAATGGCAGGTGCGTACCGTGTTGATGTTCGCTTCCTTCATCAGCCGGATATCCCTGATCATGGATTCGCGTGAGATCACGTGCCCGGTCAGCGGATCATGCTCATGACGGTTTACTCCTTTCAGCCTTACCGGAACGCCATTCACCAGCAATTGTCCGTTCCTGATCTCCGAGGTGCGGAACCCGGTCCGGCAGCTGGTTGTCTGAAGCGCTTGTCCCTGCCCGGTTTGCAGGGTGATGATGAGGGTATACAGGTTGGGATATTCTGCGCTCCATTTTTTTACATCCGGAATAAATTTCTCAAAGAAGACGGTGTCTTCCGTCCCGCGGCCGACAACCGTTTCCTGGGTCTCGCTGAAAACAGGGACGGCGTCCTGCGGAGAAGCATACAGCGCGATGCCTACTGTGCAGTGCGCCTCGCCGGTCGTTTCCATCTGATCTTTATAAACAAAATGCTGCAGGATTACTTTCACATTCAGCGAGCCGTGCTTGTAATCAGAGAACAGACCGGAGACGACCTGGAAATCGCGGATCCTGACGGGTGTTGCGGCATAAAGATAAACATCTCTGTTGATACCGCTCATGCGCCACATGTCCTGGCATTCCAGGTAGGTGCCGTCACACCACCGGAAGACTTCCACACCCAGTACGTTCTTCCCTTCCTTCAGGTATTCAGTCACATTGAATTCAACCGGTGTCTTGGCATCTTTCCCCATGCCTACGCGTTTCCCGTTCAGATACACATAAGTGAAGGATTTGGCGCCGTCGAAATGAAGAAAAACCTCGTGATCGCGCCATCCTTCCGGGATGGTAAATTCCGTACGGTAGGTGCCGACAGGGTTATATTCTTTAGGGACATAAGGAGGCAACGGTTTCATCAGGTGTTCGAATTCATACCCGCTGTTGGTGTAAACAGGATATCCGTACCCCTGCATTTCGATGGTCGACGGAACCGGGATGTCTTTCCATCCCGACAGGTCATATCCTTCACGGAAACAATCCGTCGGGCGCCTGTCGGGGTTCTCCGACCAGAAGAATTTCCAGGTGCCATTGAGACTCTTGTAGAAAGGTGACTGCGAAGGGTCGTTTTTCAAGGCAGTGGAAAGATCGGAAAAGGGATAGAAGGTGGCATGCGGAGGTTCATTGTTGATGCCCGTCAGCTGCGGATTTTCCCAATCTTTTTGAACAGGATCCTGTCCGGTGGCTGAAAAAGAAACGACCAGCAACAGGAAGGCTGCGATGGAAGGAACGAATAACCGGATAGATGGATGCGTTAACGAATTTTTCATAACGATGATGAATTGAATGAACGGATGATTTCTTTTGCCCGGCTGATCTTCTGGTGATCGATGATCGTATGATCGTATTCGGAAAGATCGGGATTGCCCATTTTTACCTCCTCCCTGACATAATGCATGGAGCTTCTTACTTTTTTCGGCAGGTAAAGATGAAATTCGGAGGCGCCGGTAGCGCGGATGACCTGTTCCAGGTTGTGTTCTTTGATGCCGTGTCCCGGCATGATGAGGATGCGTCCGGATGCATGCCGGATCAATTCACGGATGAGCAGAGCGCCGGTCAGGGCGCTGTCGGTCTGTCCGGAGGTGAGTACCCGGTCGACTCCCAGCCGGATCAGGGTGTCCAGCGCTTCTATGGGATCGCTCGTCATGTCAAAGGCCCGGTGGCAGGTGATGCCCATGGGACGGGCAAGCCGTATGAGTTCTTCCATCCTGACAGCGTCGATCTTCCCGTCGTCGGTGAGGATCCCGAAGACGACACCGGAGGCTCCCGACTCTTTGGCTACGACCACATCCTCTTTCATGATCTCAAACTCGGCTTCATTATATAAAAAGTCAGCGCCCCGGGGCCTGATCATCACAAACACAGGGATGTGAAGGTGACGTACCGCGTACCTGACAGTGCCGGCTGACGGAGTACACCCGCCTTCGGCCATGTTTTCGCACAACTCAACACGGTCGGCGCCCCCTTTCATCGCTTCAACAGCCGAAATGGCAGAGTTAACGCATGCTTCCAGTAACATATCAATACTTTTGTGAACAGTTTTTGCAAATTTCGATTCTTTTCCGGTCAGATAAAAGCTGTCGGCGGAATTCACGGTATTTTTCCCCTTTCCAGATCTCCTCAAACGACTGCTTTTTCAGATCGCCCATCACATGCGATGCATCTTTATCAAAACAACACGGCACCACCAAGCCGTCCCAGGTGATCACGCACGAACTCCACATCCTGAAACAGCTGTTTGGCATGGGATTCTTGATGACATACCCGGAGTTTGCCGAGTCACTCTTCAACTTGTACCTGGCATCAGTTTCCTGATCGGGCATCAGCTCATTTCCGTGCTCAAAGTCGTAAAACTGAGCCGTCTTGAAGGTCATCTTCGCCGACACTTCCTTCGCAATCTTCCGTATTTGTTTTTTTTCGTGCTGGTTGGACCGAAGGAGGAGACACTGGACAATGGTGGAAGGGTGGGAAGCCTTCATCGATTTTTTTGCATCAGCAAGATGATGAAGTCCTTTGACGACTTTATGAAAATCTCCTCCTCGCCGGTAGGCGGAATAAGACTCCTGCGTGGCGCCGTCCAGCGAGACGATCAGCCGGTCGAGACCGCAACGGACTGTCTCCATCGCGGGAGCGGGTTCGAGGAAATGGCCATTCGTGGAGGTGGAGATGAAGAGCTTTTTCGACTTCGCATATCTCACCATATCAAAGAAAGAGGGATGGAGAAAAGGCTCTCCCTGGAAATACAGGGTGAGATACAACGCGTGACGGCTAAGTTCATCCGCCACTTTCCGGAACAAGGCTAAATCCATGGTGCCACTATCGCGCGACAACTCGCGTCTCCCGGTGGGACACTCGGGACAGTGCAGGTTGCAGCGCGTCGTCGGCTCAGCCGAAAAGGATATGGGCATCCCTGACTGAATAGGCCGGTGGGTCATGCGCGACAGCAGGTATCCTGTAACAACCCGGATTATATTGTAATATCGTAGGAACAGCATGTATAGTTGGGTGAAGATGTTGGATTACATTTCTTTGGTAAGATTCCTGACAACCCGGAATTCACTGAAAAACTCACGGGCTACAATACGGATGAACGTGTAAGCCGGTACAGCAACGATCATCCCGATCACCCCACCGACAAATCCCGAGGCAATGATCACCAGAAAGATCTCTACCGGGCTGGCTTTCACACTTTTTCCGAAGAAAAACGGCTGAAGAAGATTGTTGTCGATCAGGTTGGCAATGACAAAAACTGCCAAGGTCTTTATGGCAATGGGAAGAACGGAGGTGAGGACTCCCGTGCTGATCACTCCCGTGATGGCAAGCAGGATGCCTAATACCGTGGCAATGAAATAACCGAGGTACGGAATGATGTTCATCACACCGGCAAAGAAGCCGATGGGAACGGCCCCGTTGACGCCAATGATCATCAATCCGGCAGAGACGAGGATCGATAGGGAGATCACTTCTGCCAGTAACCCGATGAAATAACGCGACAACAGTTGCTTGCTTGAATACAGGATGTTCCGGCCTTTCTGCTCATAATGTTGCGGGAAGAGCGACAAAATGAAATTACGGAGCATATTCCGTTTCAACAGGAAGAAAAAAGTCAGGAAAAGGGTGGTAAAAACATAAAACATGATCTGACCGGCAATGGAGAAGATGTTCCCGAGGAGGCCGGAGATCATGTGGACATTGAGGAACTTCATCAGGGCTCCCTGGAAATAGCTGACAATGGTCTCGTCCTGGGCCAGGATGCCGTATTGCACCAGGTAAGGCTGCAGACGGTCGAGCTCCTGGCTGAAATAGGGAATATACTGTCGGGGGTTGATGGCGACAAGCATGTTGATCTCTTTCACGATCAGCGGGATGATGAAGGCAAGAAGCCCCAGCATGAAAGTGACCATGAGAAGGAGGGTGATGGTCACGCTGAGTCCCCGGGGCATCCTGAAACGACGGATTTTCAGCCGGTCAAGCCAGTCGACGACAGGTCGCCCGATGATCATCAGCACGCCGGCGATGAGGACGCAGATCACGATGGGGGCAAAATACCAGAGCAGAAATCCGGTGACCAGGACTCCGAGGATCAGAAAAAACAACTGATGCTTTTTAACTAATTCTTTCAACATGGCCTTATTGATTGATTAACGGGATGAAAAGACTGATTTTATAAGCGAAGTTGTCGTGTGCTGCCGGGAAGGAATACGGCCCCCAGCGGTAGAAGACTCCGCCTCCGATCTCCAGGAAACTGATCTTCATGATGTTGTTGATGAGAAGCCCGGATTCATAATAGCCAAGGCTCATCTCGCGGGGCCCATCCGGCCGGAAAAAGGAGTAGTGCTCCGGGTGCTCCAGGAAACCGAACCCGATATTCTGCGCGATCGCAAATTCGGGATGGAACCATTTTCTTCCTTTGATCAGCAAATCCTCAAAATCGTGGTAAAGATACAAAGCAGCGTAACCATTACTCAAAAATTCGTTCATCCGCATCGTAGCGAAGCTGAAGGGAGAGAAAACCGTGAATTCCCGGTAACTGCCATGACCGTCAAACAGATTACAGGCGGGTATGGAACGGTCGATATACCCGGCATTCAGTCGCAATGTGCTCTTGCCCAGAAACTTAATCGGAAATGTCTTTTCTATCTTCAGGTCCAAACGGTTGTAGTCGAATTCTCCACCCAGCACATCGCTGAGGCCCCGGGTATATTGCAGCCAGACAGTAGGGTAACGGGTGCCCAGTGACACTTTGTTTTCCGGGGTTTGCATGAATTTTTCGCCATACGCCCATTTCAACCCGAGTCCTGCTTCCGTAAAGATGAAATCATCGTCGAGCAGGGTTACATTACCGATATCCGTGGCCAGCGCTGCGTTTTCGGTCCTTTTATGCGACCAGTTGAGAAAAACATTGGCCAAAAGGTATTTCCGGGTTCTGAACCCGAACGACAGTCCCGCCGATTCGGTTTTATCCAGGATCCGTAATAACAATTGCCGGTATTCTCCCCCGATGATCGTGATGTGATCGTCGAAAAATCGTACGCTGCCTGATTCGGTGAGATCGTTGAAATAGTATCCGGCGATCCTGACATCGTTCCGCCTGTTTATCAGGAAACCGGCGTCGCCGCCGTATTTGCTCTCGCTGATGGCAAACGCGTACCGGTAATATCCTCCGAAGCGGAGCCGTCTTGAGAACTTCGTGCTGGTATGCAGTCCCAGCCCGGCGATCCACCCTTCGTACGGGTTGTATCCGAGAAATTTATCCAGATCGATGGCGACCGGCCCCCACGGAATCTGTCCCTCCATGAGGGTCTTGAAGGTTTTAGCCAGGTTGTCGAAGTTATTTTCCTGTCCCAGGCTGTCGATAACCCGGTAGGTGCGTTCTTCCCTGGATGAGAGGGAATCAGTGCGATACTGGTTCCAATACTCCCGGCTGCGGTCAGTGGCTTCTTGATCGACCTCGATATCCAGGTGGTTGAACTCTTTCTTCACCAGATCGGGATTTAATACGATGTCGCGGATATAATAACGCCCGCTGCCGACCGCCATATAGGGTCCTATTTGAATGTTCTTCAGGAATAAATCGGTATTGAGTTGAACAGGGAACCACCAGGTGTCGTCAATCAGTTCATACATCTGTTGTATTCTGATAGAGAGGCCGCTGTTGTCTCCGGCAGGTTCCGCAATCACGTTCTGGATGGCCCATTTACGGGTGTTGATCGAGATCACTCCCTTCAGACCCATAAAATTCGTCCCTTTTTTTGGCCGGAAGGAGAGGATGAACACGGTGTCTTTCCCGGTGTACGTAGTGTCTTCGATCTTAAAGAAATATTTTGACAGGCTCCCGGTACCCACCGGATTGACATAGGATGTCTGGAAAATGGTGATGAAGGGCTTATAGAAAGAGAACGACTGGATCTGGGTCGTGAGGAAGACAAAGATCGGGTCTTTGAAACCCGACATCTTCGTGGCAATGACCTCGTTGTAGTTTTTATCCGGGGCCATGAACTTCCGTTTCGTCACATTCTCCATCATAAACAGGTACTGCTGGCTGATTAGCTTCTCAATGGCTTGCAGGGAGGAGTCGTTCACCAGACTGTCCGATCTGAGGGAATCAGCAGGAGAATTGATATTGACGGTCACCAGCGAATGATTACCTCTTGTGGTAGTGTCGGCGGCGGAAAGTTTCAAGGTGGAATCGGCATCGATCGAAAAAACAGTCTTGTCGTACGAGGTGTACGAAAAAGAGGACAGTTTCTCCGGGTCATTGAGATCGCGGTTGTCGATGACGTTCCGCATGATGCGATGGGCGGGATTCTCTCCGGGCAGGATTTCGACTTCGGTCAGTTCAATCTGTTTTCTTTTCAGGAAGATCACCAGGTTCTCCGTTTTTGTCCCGACAGGATACATCAGCGATTCATAGCCGACATACGAGAGTCTCAGGTTGGTGATCTTCCGGGAATCATGCAGCCGGAAATGTCCGTCGATATCGGTGGTGCCTCCGGCTTGACTGCCTTCGATCACAATGTTGACAAAGGCAAGCGGTTCGTGTGATTTCGAATCAACGACCGTCCCCGACACATGGAAGATCTGGGCAAAAGAAGCTACGGGCAGAACAACGAGCAGCAGCAGG
>Ga0209099_1001896_pt1 | contig 19537 bp, 18 predicted proteins | sample AD_JPNHW2_MetaG_FD_184430 | JGI IMG/M metagenome (GOLD analysis project Ga0209099, IMG submission 184430) | Active sludge microbial communities of municipal wastewater-treating anaerobic digesters from Japan - AD_JPNHW2_MetaG (SPAdes) (version 2) | ecosystem: Engineered > Bioreactor > Anaerobic... | reverse complement strand
TCACCCTGGCTTTGAATTCGTAATTTGTATGGCTCATACTGTTGGATAGGGGAATATAATTGTGTTGTTTTGCTCTGTTAACGGTTTGCTGCAGCATGGTAAAATTAACCTGATTTTTGATTATGACTCACTGCCGGCCGCAGAACGTTTTACCAATCATCGCCAACTTTTATGAGTTAATATTCTGATTTCAGAAGCGTTCACTGCAATTACAACAGGCCACCTGCAGTGTATAAGTGCTGTGCTAAAAACCAGGAAATCTCTTATAAATCTGATTGATTGAATATGCAAATAAATTCCTTCCCGGTAAAGTAATAATATCTTATTTGTTTATATATTAGTGGGGTGAATAGATAGTTTCGTATATCATGCTTATTGGAGAGATATACGAAATACTTCGTATAGCTGCCCGAATAAGCAATTTAAGCAATTCACAAAAAAGAAAAACTATGAAAACAATAAAAGAGATTTTAATAATTACTTCATTATTATATTACCCATTTTTTAGTGCTGCTCAGTCATACGTTGAGGTATTAAAAGCTTTAAATCTTCCCATATACAAAATGAATGACAAACCGATAGATGAAAATATGCTGAGTAATTCAAATTGGGACAACTCCTTTAGCATTGAAGGTTCTTTAAACAATGAAATGTTTAGTAAAGTATATCTGAAATATGATGAATTAAGAGAGCTAAATTCTATAACTTTTTATTTCGCTTCTAAAAAGAAATTTAACAAAAATAAGGAAGAAATTCTATCAATTATTAGGAATTTTTACGGCTCTGAACAGAACATAAAATCTGAAAATGATGGAATCCATTATGTTTTTGTTAAGGATAAAAGTGAACTAGAATTATTTGATGCTTACAGTAGTTATGTTGAATCAACCATAAATGTAAAAGCATTAGATAATATTAAAACCGTTGAAAAGTATGATGAATTTAATAAATGGACTAGAATTATTCCAATAAATTTTCGTCAATGGGTTAGTCAGGGTGACTTAGAGTATGGAATCTCCTTTATTGGTTACAAGGAGTCTAAAATTCTTTTCATTAAGATAACATCAGAATCAAAAGAATGGAAATTCTTTGAAAGTATACAAATACTCTTAGATAATGGAGAAGTAATCTCAAAAAATCTTAAAACCTCGAAAGATGTGGTAGATTATGGAATGTTAGGCGTTATTACCCAAGAAATTGGAGTCGCAGACTTTTCAAAGGAAGAAGCTGATAATTTATTAAAGTCTAGAATTATCAAAATGAGAATTAATGGAAAGAGAACGGGTGATATCATATTGACTGATGATGTAATTAACGCATTGAAAGCTGTTTATAATATATTATATTGATTGAGTACTGGCTATTAATACTCAGTATAATTCAAACAGCTTATAACACGGGCTATTCGTGATTGGTTTTCAGCCGCACAAGGCCCATCAAAAACCAACCACAACAAGTCCGTGAATGTTAGCGCGTATTACATCAAGCCTAATGTTGATGCAAAAAATAAAATAAATTATGTCCTGCTCCGAAACTTGGAATTTGGTAGTTAACATTGTGATTGCAATTGGCACGATAGGTGCTGTAATCGTCGCACTATTTGGAGAAAATATTAAAAATGCTCTTTTCAAGGCTAAACTTAGTTTAGAATTAGGCGATGCTAATGGTGAACTAACAAATTGGAGTTACATCTATCCTCACATGCTAACGCCTATCGGGAATAAAGATTATTTTTTTGACAGTGAGAGTATTGGAACTACATGTGTTTCAGGACCATCTGGTATTTCTGGTTCCTTATCACTTTCAGACCCTTCTGGATATTCTGGATCTTCGGGAATTCCTAGATATTTTGGTGCAACTGGATCTTCGGGATTTTTACAAGAGTCTCAAAATAAAATTGCGGGTCAAGAAGTAATATATTATCATCTGAAAGTAAAAAATCATAAACCTAGAACAACTGTTAGTAAATGTAGGGTCATTCTAAAGGAAATTCATTCAAAAGATCCAGATACTAAAAAATATACAAAATTGACTTTGACAGTTCCACCTCGTTTTCAATGGGCTCCTGCTGAAACGTCGCCACCTGCAGTTGATTTTGTTGATGAACAGATTTTGGATTTTGGGTATTTAGAGAAGGGAGCTGACGAATTCAGACCATCCTTATCACCTAGCTTTAATAACTTCAAGGGAAACTTGAAAGCAAATGGAATAATCAAATATACACTTGAAGTTCAAGCTAATAATGCTAAAACAGTCCGAGTGGAGCTTGAAGTATCATGGGATGGGAATTGGACTTCTGATCTTGAAAAAATGAAACTAATAATAGAGAAAAAGTAGCAACAATCGCAAGTCACGGAACTATTATGGTCAATTTATCAAGAATGAGATCAAGAGTAATTACAATTTTTCTGGCTTTAAGTTTTTACGTTTCTTTTGCCCAAACAAATGAAAATATTATTGGATTATTCGGGGAATGTAAAGAAGGATATTTTGCTTGTTCACAAATTGAGTTTAAATCTGATTCGACATTTGAATATGATGTATTCTTTGATGTTGGAGGCTGGCAATGTTGGACAGGTAGGTGGTCAATAGATAGCAATATAATAACAATAAATACATTTTCTCAACCAATGACTGAAGAAGAAAATTCATTAGTAAATCAGTCATATAGCTTCGTGAGCACTGATTTTATAACAGACCTTAAATTTCGAATTAAGAAGAACAGACTATATATCTACGACTTTGAAAAAAATAAAATAAGTAACCGCTATTACTTCAGGAAAACCTCAATAGACAAAAAAGAATATAAAAATTGCAATAAATAAAACTGGTATAACCCACTGCTGGCGTGGCTCTGATGACTATCGGAATGCCATCCGTGCCAATCAATTTTACCCCGTTGGTGCACAACTTTCTTTCATATGCGTGCCCGAGGTCTTACTTTCAAATATTTCCATCGAGTTACAGGTAAGTTGTCATCAGGAGAACTGACCGAAATTCATTCTGAAATTTTTTCTGCTCCAATTCATATTTAAATAATCTCAAAGTGATGTTGCCTGTTTCAGCCGGTTTTGTACTTTTGATCCCGATAGCTATCGGGACTGATTTTTAACATATTTTGCAAGTGAAAAAAAATCCCTTCCGGCTGTTCCTTTCAGTCCTGCTTATCGCTCCCTGCTTCGCCTTTACACAATCCGTCAGCAGCGAATCCGCCGCATCCAAAGCGCTGAGTTTCATTAATACCGCCACATACAATGCAAGTGATCTCATTATACAACCTCTCAGCTCCGGCGGGATACAGTCAGCCTGGCTCGTCAGGCTGCCGGATAAGCGCTTTGTGATCATAAGCGCCGATTCACTCATGCAGCCTGTCCTTGCCTATGGCGACAGTATTTCCGGTATGGAATCCGACAAATTTTCAACCTGGCAGAAAATAATGGCTTCGGACTATACCAACAGGCTTGTTGCTATCCGGAGCGGTTACATCCCTTCACAAAAAGCGCTATGGTCCGAACCCAAAAGCAGGCTTTTCCAGCAGTGGCCGCCTGCCGGAACAACACCCACCGGCGGCTGGCTCAGCACAAACTGGACACAATCGTCGCCATACAACAAGCTTTGCCCCATGGACCTTAACGCCGGAAACCGCTCAGTAGTAGGATGCCCCGCCACGGCCATGGCTCAGATATGCAACTATTACATGACGGTAAACAGCACGCAATTCAGCGATGCCGATGACTACTACCACAATTTCGGGAACGGCAACAGGTACTGGATTGACGATGCCCATGCCGAACGCGATTTCCCTGATTTCCCTGAGCTGAACCAATGGCTCGATACCATACAGCAGCTATACCTGCAAAACCTCCCGATCACCGACAGCATGAAGGCGGCGCTGAGCTTTGCAGCCGGTGTGGCGGCAAAACAGGTATATTCGGCATCTGTGTCAGGCACATATGGAATTGACCAGGCGCAGATGGCCTACCAGCGCTTCAATTTTGACCTTTCGGAACTGATCGGCCCTGCAAGCTTCGAACTTACGAGCCGTGTTGCCGCCGACATGAAAGCAGCCATGGTTGACCACCTGGGAATAGTGGATGCCGCGGTGACGGTAGGGCATAATGTAGTGATTGACGGCTACAATACCGATGAATTTTATCATTTCAACTTCGGCTGGGGTGGAGCCTATAACGGATGGTACACCCTGCCTCCCTCAGGAATGCCTTACAGCCTCAACGTGATAGAAGGGGTAGTGGTAAATATCAAAAATACCTATGCACATGCAAGCCCATGGATAAAAAACACACCGGAACCGGCTTTCGCTTTTATGCCCGGTGACAATTTGCGTATCTCAGGCATTGACATCACCGGCAGCTGCGAACTCAGGTTATTCAATGTTTCCGGCGCACTGGTCCTTGTCAGGGAATTTACCGCCGTCAAAGGCAATGAAGTGATGCTGAATACTCCCGGTTTAAGTCCCGGCATTTACCTGTGCCTGGTTCATAGCGCTGGCAAGATGTGCACCGGGAAAGCCGTAAAACCCTGAAAAAGTTCATTGGATTCCTGGTAAATTGTCAATTCTCAATTTTCAATTGTCCACCTGCCCCTTACGCGCTATCCTTCCCGTGGCAGGCAGGTTTTCAATTCTCAATTTTCAATTTTCAATTTTCAATTGTCCATTGTCAATTCTTAACCCTCCGTCTTCCGCTCTCCCTTTCCTTCGGCATATTAATTACCTTCCCGTCCGGCGTCACCATTGCTTCGGCTGCAGCTTCATTTCCGGCAGTCTCTGAATTCCTGCGCCTGCGTTTGCGTTTTTTGAAGCGCAGCGTCCGGTACTCGTTGCAGAAATCGGGACAATCGTCTTCCGCATTGCGGTAAATACCATCCAGTATATCATGCAGCCAGATGTTGTTCTGGGCGATGAGTCCGGCCAGTTCTTTCCTCAGTGCCCTGCGCATGGCAAGCTGGTGATGCAGCCAGTCCAGTGTCTCGCGGAAATCTTCGGCCTGTTTTACAAACTTGTCGATCTCCTGGTCCGACATGGTGTTACCACGCCACGAGGTATCCACCTTGTACAGGTCCTCGGCCACAAATTTGGCGCTGTTATAAAGCCTGAACCCTGATACCTTGCGTACCTGCCCTCGGTAGGTCTTCATGCGCTGCATCATCGCATTGTCGTTGAGCGACACGGCAAAGGAGATGCCCATACCGGCAAAATTCACCACCTTTTCACCCAGCTTATTTTCAGCATCGCGGCGGGTATCATAAAAATACTGCACCGGCCGGTTTACATCCGACAGTATGGCGGTGATGCGCTGCACACGCTCTTCAAATTCAGCTAAAATATCCTTCCATCCTGGCTTTTTCTCAAAAACTTCAGGATGGTTCTCAAAAATGCGGAGAATAAGGTTGTAATGGTTCAGTTTGGCTATGATACGTTTCACGTGAATATAATTTAATCGTTAGCGGCCCGCCTGCCTTAGTTATACCGGGATAAGCGGCGCAGGAGTAAACAACGTTTTAAGTATTAAAGGTTTCGTGCCCGATATGTCCTGAGTATTAAATATCCGGTTCTGAATCTTCATGTAATGCTAATATCTGCTTTCAATATCGCCTGCAGCCTGAAAGGCTTCCAACCACTATCGTGATCAATTTTCAATTTCCCATTTCCCATTTTCAATTCTCAATTTTCAATTTTCAATTTTCAATTTTCAATTTTCAATTGAATAGCGCTTAACAAAAATAAAAAATCCCCATAATTCCCTGCAAAAGAGTTATAAACATACACAGGATTACTTTATTTCCCTTGTGTTTGCCTTTGCCTGCCCGGCAAAACAGCGGATGAATGAACGAATTTCGTTGCACAATGCCGTGAACTCCTTCCGGCAGGAGCATCCACCGGACCGGCTGTCAGTGATTATCTGCCGGCAGTTGTAAAACATACCGGATGCTTTGCAGCAAAGCCAGTGGAGGGATTAAACGCCTCAGTCCATCAATAACAAAACGAATACTCCCGGTGGTGCCGGCAATTGATCTTTGCATTTCCTTCGGATAAAGGATAAAACAGTCATGACAAAGGATCAAAATCTTATGAGAAGTGTCCGGCAGGGCAGGAGGGAGGATAAAAACCGGTTATGCAAGGTTGAATATCTTTGGAGCGAGGAGCGGAATGCGATGAGGAAACCTCAGCAGCGCAGGAGAAAACCCCGGCAATGTTGCCGGAGACTGCGGAAAGATTTACATAACAATTAAACAGTTATGAGAAGACACCGGAATCTTCCGGCATGAGCTGTGCAGTGTTAGCGGAAAGTCCTGCAGTATTGTATAAGGTGTTGAAACTTTTACCGGAAGTTGCAACACAGTGAGAGTGAGGATAAAATCCCCCGGAGTGAGCGTGTGTTATATTGAAGTGACCATGTGTCGCATTATACATCAGTCGAAATGGTTATGACCCGGGTGCAGCATGATTGAAGTGAGCATGTGACGGGTAGAAGTGAACCTGTGTTCTGATAAAGTAAGCTTCTGTCGTGTTTGACTCCGGTTGAAAAAGTTATGACAAGAGAGCGAAAACAAAGCAGTGAATGTATGTTGATATAAAGTAAACATGTGACCGGTTAAAGTGAGCCTGTGTCGAAATAACGCACTTGTATAAATCTTCTGACGTACATGCGATAACGCTGAAGTGACTACTTGGCAATATAAAGTTAGTATATGGCAGGTTAAAGTAACCGTGTGACGGGATTGACGACCGATGAAAATTTATTGACAAGAGAGCGGCAACTGAGAAGTGAACGTGTGGCGGCCAGAAGTAATTATCTGTCCTAATAAAGTGACCTTATGTTGCTTTATACAACTGTTGAAAATTTACTGACAACAGCGCGACAAACGGGAAGTGAACGCATGACAGCCAGAAGTGAGTGTGTGTCCTGTTAAAGTGACCTTTTGTTATGTGTTACAAACGATGAATATCTTATGGCTAAAGCGTGACATCTCAGAAGTTAGTTAATGGCAGCCTGAAGTGACCTCATGTCCTGTTAAAGTAAACGGCAGCGCTTGCTGATTCTCGATGAAAACTTCCGGATAAGACTGCAACGTGCATTCACAAACGATGAAACTTTTCCCGCATAAGCCGGAAAGGCGCTGACATCTGATGAAATTTCCCGGAGAAAGGATGAAAAAGCACTGACTCCGCTTGTATCCCGTTTGAGAAATGATGAAACACCATGGACAAGAGCCCGGCGCCCCCGGTGAAATGATGTAAACGCCGTGAGAAGATACGAAAACATTTACCGGAAATTCCGGTTGCCTTGGACACGGCATGCAAAACCGCCGCGGAACGATAAAAATCCGTTGACATTTCCCGCGTACTCGCTGACAAGGTTGCAATTTCTCCTGAGAAAGTGGCGTAGCTGCTTGCATAACCGGCAAAACTCCTGCCGCTGACTGCTGATCCTCCGGTGGCAAGGTGCGAATGCCCGGGGATGATTGCAAACTGTTTACGAGCTGTTATATTTTGCAGGGAATAAGTTGCAGGTAACCATTCCATTAACCACATTGGGTTTCGCAGCAGGGAAAAAGCATTGAACTAAAGTCCAAACCATTGCCGATGGCATGCATTATACAGAATATGATAATAAATTCCTGCCCGGCAAAGCAATAATAGCTGATTTGTTAATATATTAGTAGGATAATATATCTTTTAATTTATAGAGAATTGGACATTTTATTTCATTTCGTAGGCTGCTTATATCATCAACCCTGTTAATAACTTTCTAGGAATAATTGTTCAGGTTATAGAATTGCCCATTATTTTTGGACATAATTTGTCAAGAATTATTTATGTCTAAAATAGAAGTTAAGACTTTTGGTGAAACTCTACGGAAATTGCGTGAGGACAACTCAATGCCATTGAGAAAACTTGCTGCTTTACTTGATCTTGACCAATCAACATTGAGTAAAATTGAGAGGAATGAACGCAAAGCAAATTCGGAACTCATCGAGAAACTTTCAAGCATTTTTGATGTTGACAAAAAGACTTTACAAATTAGTTTCATGAGCGACAAAGTCGCATATGAACTTCTTGAAGAAGAAAATCCCAAAGACATTCTAAAAGTAGTAGAACAGAAAATAAGCTATCTTAAATTAAGTAAAAAGCCCACTAATGTTTAATGAATCAATAATCATAAAATCGCGGGTAGCTGAGTTATATCTCGCCAGATCAAAGAAATTATTTCCTGAATTTGAAAGTCAGAAACCTTTTTTAAAGTGGGCTGGCGGAAAAACACAGATGATTTCTGACATTTTGAAGTTTGCACCAAAGAATTTTAACAAGTATATTGAACCTTTTATTGGTGGTGGTGCTGTCTATTTTAATCTCAATCATCCAAAATCAATTATTGCCGACTCAAATGAAGAATTGATAATAACATATACACAGGTAAAGAATAATATCGAAGAAGTGATAGAAATTCTTGAAAATTACATTAATAGTGAAGATTTCTTTTATAAAATCAGAGCTTTAGATATTAATAAATTAAGCCATTCTGAGAGAGCGGCAAGGCTTATCTACCTAAACAAGACTTGTTTTAACGGTCTTTTCAGGGTGAATAAAAAAGGTGAATTTAATGTACCTTTTGGCAAAAGGTCTGGACCATTTCTTAATAAGGGAAACTTAATTGGAGCGTCTCTCTATTTGCAAGACACAGATATTTACCATTCTGATTATAAGGATGTTTTGCAGAAATATGCTCAAAAAGGAGATTTTGTTTTTCTCGATCCACCATACCAACCAGTTGGGAAATTTTCTGATTTCAAACGTTATACAAAGGAGTTTTTTTATGAAAATGATCAAATTGAATTAGCTCAAATTTTTAAAGATCTAACTAACAAAGGCTGTTATGTAATACTGACAAATTCACATCATCCGATGATTCTGGAACTCTATAAAGACTTCCATATAGAAATTATTGAAACTAAACGTATGATAAGTAGTGATCCCAAAACAAGAACAGGAGTCGACATTATTGTTCTAGGAGGCATATGAGTATTCAATTAGAGATAGATAGTTTTACCGACCAATTTCAATATTTCCCAGGTACAAGATATATGGGAAGTAAAAACAAAATCATACTTGATATATGGCATCATTTGGGGAAGTTGGAGTTTGAAAGTGTTATAGATGCTTTTGCTGGTAGCAATGTAGTAAGCTATTTTCTGAAATCCAAAGGCAAAAGAGTTATAACCAATGACTTTATGACTTTCAGTTATATTACATCAAAGGCAATAATAGAGAACTCTTCTGAGCTGCTTGATAAAGAAGATATTAAGTTTTTATTGAAGGAAAATATTAACAAAGGTTTTATTCAAAGGACTTTCAGAGATATTTTCTTTTCGGAAATTGAAAATATTTTTCTTGATAGAGTAAGACAAAATATTTCAGAATTAAATAATGAATATAAAATTGCATTGGCACTTTCTTCTTTAGTACGTGCTTGTATAAAAAAACGATCAAGAGGAGTTTTTACTTTTGTTGGAGAACGTTATGATGATGGACGTTCAGATATGAAAAAATCCATAGAAGAACATTTTCTAGAGAGTATTAACATTTTCAATAAAGCAGTTTTTAATAATGGTTTTCAGAATCAATCATATAATATTCGTTCTGAACAGTTTAATGCTAAAGCAGATTTAGTATATTTGGATCCTCCATATTATACACCTAAATCAGACAACGATTATGTGAGAAGATATCACTTTGTTGAGGGTCTTGTTAGGAATTGGGAAGGCATTGTTATTCAAGAGCATTCGGTTGTAAAGAAATTTGAAAGTTACAAATCACCATTTGCAAAAAAAGATACAGCCTACTCTGCTTTTGATGAACTTATTAAAAAAAATAAGGAATCTATGATTGCAATTTCTTATTCTTCTAATAGCTTACCGACTAAGGATGAATTAATTGAGATGCTTAAAAAATATAAATCAGATGTTGTTGTTCACGAAATTGATCACACATATTCATTTGGTAATCAGAATCATAAAATTGGAAATAAAAATAATAGAGTAAAGGAGTATTTATTTATAGGAATCTAGAATATGAGGATTCAAAGTAATGATTTACCTCAGGCTGACAGAATTGAATCTGTTGTAGCAGCAACTCATGCAATTGCAAACGGTGCAAGAACTGATATTGAAATTGCAGATCAAGTTCCTGGTATAGAAGGCGATGATAGACAAGGCAGATACTATAGAAGAGCAGCAGAAATTTTAGGCTTTATTACAAACAATAGAAATAATGCTGCCATCACAACAAAAGGTCAATTAGTTGCTAATAATCCTTCTTTATACAATCCAATTGTTATTGCATCGGTTCTTAACCTTAATTTGTATCAAAAACTATTACCCTATATTGAACTTCATCCCGAAGGCGTTACCCGGAATCAAATCATTGACTATTTACAGCTAATTTCTGTTGCTAATATTGGCCCATCAATGATACCGAGAAGGATTTCTACAATTTTGGGTTGGATAAGGACATTAGGTGTCATTGAGCAGGTTGGTGAAAGATATCGTATAGCAAATGCTATTATTCCAAGTATTCCACTTATAACATTAAATGATATTGATCAACCAATTTTACCTGCAACTGGCGGTTTACATGAGTTTGAAGCAGTTGAGCAGAGAATATCAAGTGCTCGTGAAATTATCACAATCTACAAGAATCAGGCTAGACTTGATCGAGCAAATAACACTCATATGCAGCTTGTAAATATAGTTGCTGAACGGATAAGGGTTGCTGGAGGCATTCCAAAATCAAATCAATTTATTGACTTAGCATCAACACTTGATCAAGACTATATTTTTGAAATGAAATCTACAACAGTAGAAAATGTTAAATCGCAAGTAAGGAAAGGCATAAGTCAACTTTATGAATATCGTTATCTTGAAAATAAACCCAATGCTAATTTAGTCTTGGTTCTTGAAAGTCCATTGATTGGAGATAATTCTTGGATGATAGATTATATGGAAAACGATAGGAATATTCATTTGGTTTGGGATGGAGACAATAATCTTTATGGTACAGGAAGAACAAGGGAACAACTTGGGTTTCTTGGCCTTCTTCCCTAAAACAAATTTTTATCAAGGAGATGATGAGCACAATACATGAAATGCAATAGCGCCTGCCACTAATAAATAGGAACATTAACGGCGCTCAGCGCACGGCGATTATCAGTTTCACTGAGCTCGCCCTTTAAGAAACTTTTATCCATATGACCCCCGCTGGCGCGGATTTGTAATCCGTGCCAACCGAATTCCAGTTAACCGTTAATTTTACTTTCAGAATTGGATTTACAATGAGTAGAAAATACAAATTTCATAATCCTGACGGAGTATATTTTATAACCTTTGCTGTACAAGGGTGGGCGGATGTGTTTACCCGAAACGAATATAAAGACATACTGATCGAAAACCTGGCGTGGTGTCAAAAGAATAAAGGTCTTGAGATTTTTGCATGGTGTATCATGACAAATCATGTACACCTGATTGCCCGGGCAGAGGAAGGCTTCTCATTATCTGATATATTAAGAGATTTCAAGAAATTTACCAGCAAAGCCGTGCTCAAAGCTATCAGAGAGAATAACCGTGAAAGCAGGAAAGAGTGGCTGTTAAAGCAATTTGAGACGCCCGATGGCAACAGGTTTTGGCGTTCAGATAATCAACCGATAGAACTCTGGAGTAATGCTGTTATTGATCAGAAGTTGAATTACATACATCAGAATCCAGTAGTAGAAGGCCTGGTGTTCAGGGCTGAAGATTATGTTTATAGCAGTGCATCAGACTATGCCGGTAATAAAGGTATGCTAGATATATTTGTTCTCTGATGAATGTAAGTATAGGGAGGCACGGATTACAAATCCGCGCCAACGAGGGGGAGGATATAACGAATATTGAAGAGATGTGCGAAATGGGGCAGGTATCTGCTTGTTATGCATTATTATAAATACAAAACTATGAATAGACTCCGATTGACAATCAGCATTTTGACCTTAATTGTTCTGACTATATCGGCTTTAGGACAAGAAAATTCTATTGACCATTTTAAAGTAAAAAAGAATAAAATAGACGTGTATTTTTATGATCCATTTGAAGCTTTATCAAAAAGCGAAAATTTTTCTTCAAAATCCGATAAAGAAAAATCTGATGCCCTTGATAATTATCTGCATAATCATGCTTTGTACTTGTTTGTGCTGAATGACGCTAAGACAAAGGACATTACATATTTTTGTATTCGGGGTAATCCTGAAAAGGTGAATACAAAAATGTTTTATAAAGTTGAAGTAATTCAAGGGGTTACTAATAGTCCATTTAATCCAAACACTGATAGTTATTCAGACAAGGTTGTGAAGGTAATAGATAAAGTGAATTGCGGCGGGACTTTATTTGAAAATTCAGCTATATTTTCCAAACCTGAGAATAAAGATAAAGTAGGTAATGGAATTCAATTATATGGATATTTTCGAAGAGTGCAACCTTTTTCTGAAATAAGAACCTCAATGACTAGTATAATCGAACAATACTTACAAGAAAAATAACAATAGATAATAATTAAGGCTTCGTATGGTCGAGGCACGAAAACCAACTTGAGACAGTGTTCCACGGAATCATGCAACATTCGCTGGCAGGAATTTACCTTCGTTGAAAGTTGCAATCAATACCAGCCAGATTCAGGTTAATTGAATATCAAAACGCAAAAAAATGAAGAGACACTTGATTTGTTTTACACTGACAGTTTTGACTGTAATCCTGTTTTCATGTAACACCAGTAATAATAAGGCGGGTAACAATCCATCTGCAGCAGTAAACACTCACAGCATGGCTTTAACAGAAATGCAAACCGCCAAATTGGACAGCATTGTTGGTTTGATCATTGATATTTCTGCCAATGATTTTTATAAGAATCAGCGACCTGAACCTGTTGATTTCAAAAACGTTAAACTTAAATATATTAAAAAAACGAATGGGGAAGAGTTGTATATTCTATGCGGCCGGTTTGTAACAAGCGACAAGCAGGAGATACAGTTTGCCACGGTTAAGAATATCGACTACGAACAATGGATAGGCAATAGCGCTTTGACATACTGCCAGGATTCCAAAGAAATCGCTTACACTAAAGAAGACCTGTCGGCCGCATTGAAAAACAGGTTTGACTCTTTAAAGAAATAATGAATAAAAACTTCCGGCAAGGGAGTAATACTGAAAATATGATATGAGAATATTCGATAAAATATTTAGATCCGGCAGTAAGGCGAAAGTCTTGACAGTAGAGGAAGTTGAGAAACGGAGCATTGAGCTGAAAGTAAAGCATGAAAAAGCAAAACAAGCCGTTAAAACTGCACTGGAGAATTACAATGAAATATCCTGCCAGTGTGCCTACCCAAGGTTTCAGCAGTTAATTGGTATTGACTGCGCAAAAACCAGGGATTCTTTCAAGTGCCTTGATACAGACCTTCTTATCAGTATTTCAAAAGAGTATTTTGATATTTCAGACAGTACCCTGACTGATGAGAATACCAATGCAAAATGGATTTGTAAAAAATGTGGCTCTACCTATGAATACGGGTGGTCTGACTTTAGTATTTACGTTGAAAGGCAAAAATTAGAACTGGTTGACTTGAAAGTCGAACTAACAGGTAAAGCAACACGAAAGCCTATACCTCTTTATTTGGGTCTTATAGGACATTCACATCCATCGAAAGCAGAAATGACCTCTGTTGAATTCGATGATTTTGAGAAATATATACTTGAGAAATGAAGTGAATGCTCTTTGCCTGGAAGGATTATCCGGCTCTGTCTCGTGAGACCTCCTTAGCTAAGTGGCTAATCGGGGCCGGCGGGGGAAATATAAAATACTCTCTGTGAATCATAAGACTTATTACAGCTAAATCATACATGCGAATCGAGTTAAGATATTTTACCGGCACCGGGAATTCATACAGGATCATTGATACCTGCAGGACAGTCTTCAATCAGTCAGGCCACACGGTAACTGTATCCGAAATTAATGCGGAAGAGAAGGAGATTGCTGAGTCCGGCCTCCTGGGATTTTGTTTCCCGGTATATGCCTTTGGCATCCCCCGCATTTGCCGGAAGTACCTGGCAGCGGTCCGCAGCTTCAAAAACCGGCAAAAGGTGTTCGTGCTCATTACAGCCGGTGATTCGGGTGAATCAGGCTTTGCAACCGCGGAATGCGAAAAGATATTGAAACGAAAGAACTGCGATGTGGTGTACACCGGGGTGATACAGATGCCGATAAACTGGACAACCTCGCCTGAGCCACCATTTCCCCCGGCAAAAGACGAAGCCCTGGAGATCATCAGGGCAGGGGTAGGGCAGGCGCAAGTCATTGCCGGCGAAATACTCAACGGCGTCAGTAAACGCCATCAGTTCAGCTATCCTGCGCGTTACACTAAATGGCGTTTCTACAAGGATTACTGGCTGTTTAAATATATGGGGCTGCAGAACCTGTGGCGTACATTCAGGGTTTACGACAGCTGCAACGGTTGCAGTATATGTGCTAAAATCTGCCCCACAGGCAGCATTCAGATGAGCGGCAGGAAGCCGGCCTGGACTTCAACCTGCGAACAATGTATGAGATGCGTAAACTTTTGCCCAAATGAATCGATATACCAAACGATGGGAGGCGACACTAAAGGGAAAAACAGGTACCATGAACCGGGCTTTAATCCGGGGATAAGAATCAGGCAGAAGGAATAAATAATGCTTCTCCGCTGGGGCGGGGGGGGCTTGAATCTGGAAAGAAGAATTTAATGATTTGAAGATTTGATAATTTGAGGATTTGGGAATTTGAAAATTTGAAAATTAGGAAATGGGGAAATGGGGAATCTGGAATCTGGAAAGAAGAAACTGTGTCGCAGGCATCCCTTTTAAAAAACTGGAGACCTGAAACTTGAGACTTCAAACCCGAAACCCGAAACCCTTCAAACTTTCAAACTCTCAAACTCTCAAACTTTCAAACTTTCAAACTCTCATACAGTCAACCATTGAACCTTCGTTGGCACGCGTCTTTTCTTCAGACGAGGGCTCTGATATTTCAATCGGCTGTAGGAGAGCAGCACTGAACAATTATTCCGGTAACCGTCGCGGTATAAATTTTAAGGAATGATACTAATTCCCGGATCGGCAAAGCCGAATTATGGTAATATTCAAATTTCGTCGGATGTTTGCGGCTTTCCGGTCACCTTCAGTACAAAAAAATCGTACTTTTATTCATTACTAATTTAATGCAAACCGCCACTGCCTTCACGACTTGAATTCACGAAGATCATACATTATTATCATTTTGCTTTCAGTTACTATAGGGTGTATCATTCCCTTTAGTGCCCGATCTGAAGACAGACTTTCCAAACGGAAAAAAGATGTTGTGGCGCAGGTTGATACACTGAAACTGCACCCTGAAAAGATTGTCCTCAACATGAGAAGCCGTGATTATCAGCGGGATTCCCTCAACCGCTATTGTAACGACATTATTCATCAGTATAACCGTGATGCCACGTTGCTTAACCGCTGGCAAAAAATCGCCTGGCTATATGAGATAGGGCTTGTGCAGTCAGCACTTGACCTGAATGACCAATCCATCAAAACGCTGGAGACAGCAGTGGCACTTACTGATCAGCAGAAACTACCCAAAGTGTATGCCCGACTGATGTTCGAACTGGCATTTTGCTTCAGGCAAAGCAGCCTTTTTTCGAAGTCGAACGATCTTTTCACCATTGTTCTTAATTTGCCTGCCTTGCGCTATGATACTGCCGAACAGATACATTGTACCTACTTCATGGCCGATAACTATGAGAGCCTGGGAGAATACCAGAAAGCGATAGAGTTATGCCAGAAGTTGTACCGTTATTCGCTTCGAAAAGGCAATTATGCCAATGCTTCCTATAACCTTATCCAAACAGGCCGCATGGCATCTTTTCTCGAAAACGATACTTCGTGGCTGGAGTATTATCATCTGGCCAATACCATGGCTAAAAAAACGGGCATCGGTCGCCAGATCGGAAATAACCTGGTAAGCACCGGCTATGCATACAACAATGAGGGTTACACCACCAAAGCCATGCAATATTTCAAAGCCGGTGAAAGCTATGCTTCCGATTTTCCACCCCGTGAACATCTTTACTGCCTCGCCGGGTTATGCAGTGCCTGCCTTAATACCGACAGCATTGTACAGGCTTTTGCATATGCACGTAAATCAATGAGCATTGCCAAATCAATACAAGGTTACCAATGGATGGCAGATGCCTGCGCCGTGATGGCTGATTGTTATTCGAAGTCGGGAAATTCTGATTCGGCTGCATATTACCTGAAAGAAGCTGTGAGATCGGGAATGAAAGCCGGAAACAGGGAAGTTCTCAGTAACCTGTTTAAAAAGTTGTCAGAGATAAGCGTTTCAGGAGGCAATTACGCAGAAGCGCTGAAATACCTCGATTCATCCTATAACGAATATAAGGATTTTATCACAGCAAATAATAACGATAAGCTTGCCAGGTTCCGTATACAGTCGGATTACTATATTCATAAAGCGCAGATATCTGAACTTATTTCGAAGAACATTGCTGAAAAGGCAAATCGCAACCGGCTTATTATGCTGGTAATTGCCATTACGGCCATACTTGCACTCACAGTTCTGTTCCTGGTACTCAGGCATAGGCAGTTGATACGTCTGAAAGAGTCCTGGGTGGGACTGGTTAAGAAAAACATCGAACTTGACCAGGTGAACACTCGCCTGGAAGCGTTTGCATTAAAGCCTGTGCGGAAGTCAAAGATTGAAACCATCAAAGATGAAGAAATCATCCTGGCAAAGCTCAGGAAATCATTGCAGGCTGACAGTATTATTTCGGACCCTGATCTTTCACTCAAATCGCTGGCCGATGAACTGGGAACAAATACAGCTTACCTTTCGGCTATCATAAACAAGCATTTTGATCGTAATTTCAGGAGTCTTATCAACAAATGCAGGGTTGATAAAGCGCGCAGGATGCTTGTTTCGGAAGAATATAGCCACTACAGCATGGATGGTATAGCCGCTGAATCAGGGTTTAAGTCCAGGTCGGGCTTTTACCTCGCATTCAAAGCAGTTACAGGGCTCAACCCCACCCATTACCTTGATAGTTACCGGTTAGCAGTCGTGCAACCTGAACCTGAACCAGAATCTGAAAATTACTGATATACTACTTCCAAAATCAGATTTTTTCCTTTCTCCGCACATTGTATTCCCTCCACCTGGGGACCGGCAATCTGTCCGCATTTATAAACCGCGACAGGCAAATGTTGCGCAACCGGTGAATAGCGGTTTCCTTTGCTGTACCAATAAAAAATTACTCTAAACAAATCTAAAACCATGAAGACAAAACTCATCAGCCTTTCCATTGCAATATTTTTTGCAATGCTCATCACTGGATGCGGCGGAGCCGGCAGTAGTTCCGTCAACAACGAAATTCTGAACAAGCTTCCTTCCATTGCTAAAGATTATGATGGAAGAATAAAAGCAAAAGAAAAAGAGATCAATGAATGTACCGATATGGAAAAGGTCTTCAAACTCGAAAAGGAAGTGAAGTTGCTCAAGGAAGAATGGGAAACTAAAATCAAGGAAAGCAATGCTTCCAACCCGGTGAATAAATCAGTTCCATATGATGCCCTTGCTGATGCACCCTTCCAGGTAAGCCAGGTTACCATTGATCCGGCTAAAGTCTATAAATCAAACGTCACCCTTGTATTTGATGTTTCTATCCCAACAGATATTAAGAACGAATACGGAATGATCGAGAAAAACCTGTTTATCTATTACCTGGCGCTCGACAAATCAGGAAACGAGATCCCCGGAGTTGTTTCGGTGGCAGCCAGTACTAATAGGGTGGAACTCAAATCAGGAACCAAACCAGTGGTCACAGGACAATTGGGGCCACTCTCAAAGCTCGAAAACTTTGCCAGACTCAAACTTATCAGCAGGGAAGAATATGATCAAAAGAAAAAGTAAAATGCAGTATAACAATTTATTAGCGTTGAAGATGAAAGAACTATTAAAAATTGTATTGTTAAACATCCTGTTCCTGTTTCTGCTTGCAGCCGGCGGCACACTCAAAGCGCAGGAAGATGTGAAAATAGGCAAACAGGTATGGATGCAAGAAAACCTGTCTGTTAGAGTTTTCCGCAATGGCGATCTCATTCCGGTGGTCGATGACAATAAAGCCTGGCAAAATGCTAAAATCACCAAAACTCCTGCCATGTGTATCTACGAAACAAATGGTGAGTTGGGTAATAAGTATGGAATGCTGTATAACTGGTATGCCGTAATTGATAACCGTGGCCTGGCTCCCGAAGGCTGGCATATTCCCACCGACAGCGAATGGCAGACAATGATTGATTTCCTGGGAACGGAGGATTTAGCCGGTGAAAAACTAAAGAGCACCTCAGGTTGGAATGATTTCCCTGACAAGAAAAACAACGGCACCAACAGCAGCGGATTTGGCGCTTTGCCTGGCGGTATGCGAAACTGGGCAGGCAGGTATCTGCACATTGGAAATACTGGAGCATGGTGGACCGTTTCCGAAAAGGACGAAACTTCGGCATGGATACGCAGTTTGTCCAACGACACCGGTAAGCTGGTAAGTCACCAGGCTTTCCCAAAGGCAACCGGCCTCTCGGTTCGCTGTGTCAAGGACTGAATCAGCGCTTTATGCTGCTGTCACTTTTCTATTGATAAAAATGTATTCACTTTCAGGAAGCTGCTTTAGCTTGTGGGCAGCTTCCTTTCGTTGGCGCGCATCTTTCCTTCATACGTCTGCCCTGATTTCTCATTTCGTTGCTGGGCAGGGAGGAGCACTGCGCTAAAAACCGGTGGTCGTCGCAGGGAAAGCTGAAAACGGACAAAAAATGCCAAAAGCTGGCAATAATGCTCATACTTTGCTTCGGCTCAAGAACGTATCTTAGCAATATTACCTGTGACCAAACAAACCATTTGTTATGAAAATATTCAGGAACAGCTTACCGGCCATATTTGTTATCAGCACACTGTGTGCTTTTTCAGCGCCGAAAAATTCTCCGGTTGCCGTCAACGGCCATCTCAGGGTTGAAGGCACACAACTGGTCAACGAAAAAGGGCAGCCACTCACACTCCGGGGAGCGAGTTTCGGCTGGCACAATATCTGGCCGCGTTTTTACAACAAAAAAGCTGTTGCCTGGATTGCCTCCGACTGGCAATGCAGCGTTGTGCGTGCTGCCATGGGCCTGGCCATTGAGGACAATTACCTCGAAAACCCTGAATTCGCCCTGCAATGTGTCACCAATGTGGTGGAAGGCGCCATTAAAAACGGTGTGTATGTGATCATTGACTTTCACAGCCATAAAATGCACACCGAAGAAGCGGTGAAGTTCTTTGAACTCATGGCCGGCAGGTACAAGGATTGCCCCAATGTGATCTACGAGATATGGAACGAGCCCGACTATTATACCTGGCCCGAAG
>Ga0209099_1001895_pt1 | contig 19541 bp, 22 predicted proteins | sample AD_JPNHW2_MetaG_FD_184430 | JGI IMG/M metagenome (GOLD analysis project Ga0209099, IMG submission 184430) | Active sludge microbial communities of municipal wastewater-treating anaerobic digesters from Japan - AD_JPNHW2_MetaG (SPAdes) (version 2) | ecosystem: Engineered > Bioreactor > Anaerobic... | reverse complement strand
GGTATTCCAAACCCTTCATATAGTGAAACATATAACATTGCTTCGGCTGCTCCGGTAATCATGATGAGCTCTTCAATCTCTTTCCGCCCTAGGAAAATGACATCCTCTTTATACTCCATGTTGATATATGTTTTTTCTATGTCACCTTCGAAACAACTCAAACTACCAACTACAACAAACTTTGTGTTTTTTTGATCCCCTTTTTTAAATCGATCAAATGCGATAAAAAGACGCTCTAAATTTTTTCTTTTGTGAATTAACCCAACAAAAAGGAAATAGGGAGCTCCTTGTGTATATTTATTTCTAATATTCTGTTTTTCCTGATCATCTAAGGGACGATATAGGGTATTACATCCATTATACACCACATCAATCTTATCCGGATTAATATGGTAAGTGTTTTTTATATCTTGTTTTGAATATTCTGAAACAGTTGCAATTCTTGTTGCTTTTTCAGCGAATTGATGGAAATATTTTCTATAATACCACAAAGGTTTAGGGGTAATAAATTCTGGATGATGTTCAAAATTGATGTCATGAATCACATCAATCGTCTTGCATTTTAGATGTAATGGCATCCAACCATCGGTTGAAAGAAACAGATCAGGTTTGATTTTATTGATGTGGTATGGAACTCCATATTCGAAAAAAAGGTACCATAAGTATGGATGTCTGGCCGGAGGATAAGCAACTAAGGGAGTTACATTTTCAGCAAACACAAAATCAGGATCGTAAGGTCGGTCAAAAATAAAATAAAACTGATGTTCAGGATGATTTTGGGTAATTCTTTTTAAAGTTTCATAAGAAAACCAACCAATTCCTTCTAATTTATTTTTAAGAAGTAATCTTGTATTAACGGCAATTTTCATGGTTAACTTTAATCGTTAATTTTGATATCTTTAACGTTTAGTTGGATATTAGTGACGTTATTCCAAGTGTTTTCCTCAACATGATATACTATATCGAAGTCGTTTCTATTTCTGATTTGTTCATAATAGATCACCTGGTTAAATGCAATAACATCAATGGGTTGTACTGATTTGTTGCGATAAGAGACACGCATTTTTAAATGTTTGTCACCAACAATCCTTGCGTTTCCTTCTTCAATAACGTGACTTGAAAGGAACACAGGAGCCATATTTCCAGGGCCATAAGGTGCAAATTTCTTCAAGTTATTGACGAAGTTGCTATTGATTTCAGAAAGATCCAATTCAATATCTACATTTAGCTCTGGAGTGAGTGGTTCTTCCTGAATATTAGCAACCACATACTCTTCAAATTTTTGTTTGAATTTTTCTAAATTTTCTTTTTTAAGAGACAATCCGGCAGCAAATTTATGTCCACCGAAATGTTCTAATAGATCAGCACAATAGTCGATGCCATCATAAATATTAAACTCTTTGATGGAACGAGCAGAACCTGTTATTAAGCCTTCTGGAGAGTCTGTGATAACAATTATTGGTTTGTAGAACTCTTCAACCAGTCTGGAAGCAACGATACCGATAATTCCTTTATTCCAACCCGGATTATAGATAACAATACTTCTTTTATCTTTGAATTCCTCTTCTGTGAGGATCATGTTGATTGCCTCTTCAGTGGCCTTTTTGTCAAGTTCTCTTCGGGTATCATTATGATTATTGATATTTTCACCTAATCCTTTAGATTTATCTTCATCATCACAAATCAACAATTTTACTGATTCTCTACCGGTATTGATTCTTCCGGCAGCATTAATCCGTGGACCAACAAAGAAAACAAGGTCTGAAATTGAAATTTGACGGGTAAAAATGGTGTCTTCTCCAGATTCTTTGATCACTTTAATTTTCGCTTGTTCCAAAATAGATTTTATTCCTAATCTAGGAAATCTATTAATGATAATTAATCCGTAATAGGCTAAAATTCGGTTTTCACCTGTAATAGCTACTATATCAGAAGCGATACTAATAGCAACTAAGTCAATTTTAGATAACCAAAGTTGGTCAGGCAATTCAAATTTTTGGCAATAACCTTGAATAAATTTGAACCCTACACCACAGCCGGATAGTTCTTTGTAGGGATAATCACACCCTTTGCGTTTTGGGTCAAGGATAGCTACTGCTTTAGGTAAAGTATCACCTTCCAAATGGTGGTCACAAATGATCACATCAATCCCTTTTTCCTGAGCATAATCAATTTTATCATTGGCTTTGATTCCGCAATCAAGAGAGATTAGTAATTTAAAGTTATTATCCAGACAATATGCAATACTTAAATCAGAGATTCCGTAACCCTCTTTATAACGGTCTGGAATGTAATATTCAATATAACTTTGATATTCAGAACCAATTATTTCGCTTAAAAAAGAATACATCAGAGCGACTGCAGAAGTGCCATCAACGTCATAGTCACCGTAAATAAGGATTTTTTCATTATTGATGATTGCTTTGGATAATCGTTCTACGGCTTTATCCATATCTGCCATCAGAAATGGGTCATGTAATTTCTCGATTTTAGGTTCGAAAAAATCTTCCGCTTCTTCTTTAGAATGTATTCCTCTTTGGAGTAGGAGTGTGGACAAGGGCTTCTCAATTTGGAGAATCTCACTTAGCCTTGCCACCTCGTTTGAATCGGGCAGTTCATTAATTATCCATCTTTTATCCATTTAGATATTTTTAGAATCGCAAATATACAAAAATTTGCAATAGATATTACATTTTTTTGTAAAATTATATGTCAGTATATAAGAAAGTTAAAAATAAGATAAAAGGTTTTTCTCAAAAAAGCAATGAAATAAATTAAATTTTCATCTTTTTCTCAATATCATCGATATATACTTTCATTTTCTTGTCAGTTTCGTAAAGATTTGATATAGTGCGACATGCATGTAAAACAGTGGCGTGGTCTCTGTCTCCGCAATAAGTACCAATCGTTACGAGAGGTAATTTGGTGTATTTCTTAGCGAAAAACATACAAATTTGTCTGGGTTGCACGATATCACGTTCTCTTTTGTTTGTATTTATTTTATCAACTGAGATTTTAAAGTAATCACAAACAACCTTTTGAATATATTCGATAGAGATCTCTTTAGCAGTACTTTTTACATATTTATCGATCATCTCTTTAGCCAGATCTATAGTAATCATTTTATTGTTCAAGGAGGCTTGAGCAAGAATAGCGATCATAGCACCCTCCAACTCACGTGTATTGGAAGTGATTCTTAAAGCAAGATAATCTACTACTTCCGGAGGAAATTCAACGCCGTTGTTATCCAGTTTCTTTCTTAAAATGGCAATTCTGGTTTCCAAGTCAGGGACAGTAAGGTCGGCGGTTAATCCCCATTTGAAACGAGATAGGAGTCTGGGTTCAAAACCTGAGATTTCCACAGGAGATTTATCTGCAGTTATAATTAACTGTTTCCCTTTTTGGTGAAAATGGTTGAAGATATGAAAAAATGCTTCTTGAGTTGCTACTTTTCCACCCGCTAAGAATTGAATATCATCAATGATTAAAACATCGATAGATTGATAGAAAAGGATAAAGTCGTTTCTATTGTTATTTTTAACTGCTTCAATGAATTGTTGATAAAAAAGGTCAGAGTTAACATAAACTACAGTCTTTTCAGGAAAGTTAACCTTAGTCTGTAAACCAATTGCGTGTGCTAAATGCGTTTTTCCTAATCCCACTTCAGAATATACAAATAGGGGATTAAATGCTGTTTTACCAGGGTTTTTGGAAACAGCCCATCCTGCAGTTCTAGCTAATCGGTTGCAATCTCCCTCTACATAATTGTCGAAACTAAGCGTATCTACTAAGTTGGAAGGAATCTTATGCTTTTTTAAGCCCGGTAAAATAAATGGATCAGGAATCTCTCTGTTTGACGAGTTATAAACATCAATCGGAATTTTTGTAGCCGGATTTGAAACGGCTGTTCTGTTATTTGAAGGTAAATTCATCGTTTTATTATTCAAAACATCTTCCTGTTTTTCAATAACAACTTTGTATTGTAATTTTCCGGTTGGACCTAACTCTTTTCTAATAACCTTTCTTAAAATGTTAACATAGTGTTCTTCAAGCCATTCATAAAAAAATTGCGACGGTACCTGAATGATGAGCGTAGATTTATCAATTCCAACAGGAATAATTGGGGCAAACCATGTAGAGAAAGATTGATCATCAATATTATCTCTAATAATTGCTAAACAATTGTCCCATACGGTTTTAAAGTCTTTTGTAATTTTGCTCATCATCATTTTTGGAACTGGTTTTTTTTTAAATTACTTTTAGTGAATGAATTAACAATGTGAAATTGTTCGTTTTTTGGTTTTACAAAAATGAACAAAAAAAAGTTAGAAAAAAAATTATTTTTTACTTGATTTTTAAAAAAGTTTGTATATAGAAGAATGGGCTTTTTTGTCTTTTGTAAAAATCAATTTTTTAAACTAGTTGAATTAAAATATTTTATATTTTTGCATGGCAAAGATACTAAAAAAATGACTGCGATTTATTCTGGAAAAATTATTCATGGAAAAAAAAATGGAAGAAAATTTGGCTTCCCAACTGTTAATATCTTGTTAGATTCTGATCAACAAATTACTGATACTGGGGTCTTTGCAACTCAAATTAAAGTTTTTGATAAAAATTATAAAGGGATGCTATATATAGGCTATAGAAAAACACTAGACCTATCACACCTTTCCATTGAAATTAATATTTTTGATTTTAATGAGGATATTTATGATCAAACAATCTATTTTGAAATTCTAAAAAAAATCAGACCTGATCAAACATTCGAAACAATTGATCAACTTATTGCACAAATTAAATTAGATGAACTCGAAATTAAAAAATATTTTGCTTCTTGTTAGCTTATTATTGTTAATAACGTTCCCTTTAGCATCTCAAGTCCTTACTTATACGGATCTATTAAAAGAACCGGTATATACTTCCATTAAAAAAGCTTTGGAGAACCCCGATAAAGTGTATCGCTTAAAATTGAAAGGCTCCCTTCATTGTGATTCTTTACCGGATGTTATCTTCCAATTTCGTAATTTGCAGGAACTTACTATAACTAGAGCCAAAATAGCTACTCTTAATCACCGAATCACTGAACTCCAATATTTGGTTTATCTAGATATCAGCAGCAATCGCTTGGTTAAACTTCCTGAGGAATTATGCGATTTGCAATTTCTTCAATACCTGATTATCAATCGAAATATGATTTATGAACTCCCTGATCAAATGGGCAAATTGACCAATCTCAAATTGATTGATGCTTGGGGAAATCAATTCTTTAAACTTCCGGAAAGTATGTCCAATCTGAAAGAGACTCTTAAAATGATGGATATTCTTCAAATTCCAATCAAAGAGGAAGAGTATCAGGTAATGAAAGCAATGTTGCCCAATACTGAAATCTTATATACTCCTGTTTGTCCTTGTGTATTAGATCGTTAAAATAAGAAATTATTATAGGGATAGATCTGAATATGTAACTTCTTAATCTCTTCGTACATCCTTTCCTTCAAATAATCCACATTTTCTTTGGTCTTGGCAGAAATAAAAATGGTGTTGTTGTTTAATTTCGACATCCAGGTTGATTTCAACTCTTCAAGCGTTATATTACACTTTTCTTTCGGCGTTAAATCATCTTCCTCTTTTTCAATCCAACTATAATTGTCGATTTTATTGAATACGTAAATCATGGGTTTATTCCCCGCTTTTATCTCATCTAAGGTTTGATTTACAACCTCAATCTGCTCAACAAATTCCGGGTGACTGATATCCACGACATGAATCACTAAATCGGTTTCTCGAATCTCATCCAATGTTGATTTAAAAGATTCTACCAATCCATGGGGAAGTTTCCGAATGAAACCAACCGTATCCGATAAAAGAAATGGAAGATTGTTGAAAACAACTTTCCTTACCGTGGTGTCTAAGGTAGCAAATAGTTTATTCTCAGCAAAAACATCCGATTTGCTTAATAAATTCATTAAAGTTGACTTTCCAACATTGGTATAACCCACTAATGCAACCCGTATGAACTGATCACGATTCGATCTTTGGGTCGTTTTTTGCTGGTCAATCTCTCTCAATTTTTCTTTGAGTAATGAGATTCTATCTCTGACAATTCTTCGGTCTGTCTCAATCTCTTTTTCACCTGGACCACGCATTCCAATACCTCCTCGTTGCTTCTCCAAGTGGGTCCACATACCGGTTAGTCTAGGAAGAATATATTGATATTGAGCTAATTCTACTTGAACTTTAGCATGCGCCGTTTGCGCTCTTTTAGAGAAAATATCTAAAATCAATCGTGTCCGATCTATAACACGAATGCCTAATACTGCTTCAATATTCCGTGTTTGAGAAGGAGATAATTCATCATCAAACACTGCAATTTGAATGCCTAGATCAATAATTATATTTTTCACTTCCTCCAGTTTTCCTGAACCAAGATAGGTACGTGGATCAGGATAAGGGAGGTTCTGAATCACTTTTTTAATCGCAATACCACCCGCAGTTTCTACCAAAAATGCTAGTTCAGAAAGATATTCATTTACCTTTTCAAATGGAGTCAAAGGTGTTGCAACCCCAATTAATACTGCTTTTTCTTCTTCAATCTTTGCCGTTAAATCCGCCATTGTCTGTTCATTTATTTGAGAATGCAAAAATACTAAATAATAAGCTAATAAGCTAATGTGATAATGTGCTAATGTAAATTTATTTCGTAATTTTGCAATTCTTGATTTTATTTTAAATAACTTTTAACACTATGAATTACAATAATATAATAATTAAACTCTTGATTTTTGCTTTATTTTTCTTCGGAAGTGTTTCCCTCTTTGCTCAAACTCTACCAGTAGAGAAAACATGGGAAGGGACTCTTAAGATTTCAAAAAGTGATTCCTTGAAAGTTGTTTTAACCCTTCAATTTCTAAATGATTCTTTAGTCGGTGCTGAATTTGATAGTCCGGATCAGTACTCTTATGGCATAAAAACATCATCCTTTAAAATTAAAAGTGACACCTTGAAGGTTGTTTCTAAACAAATTGCTGCTCATTATATTGCTGTTCCACAGTTGGATGGATCCTACAAAGGGATTTTTACCCAACGTAGTAATAAAAATCCGCTGGAACTTTTTCCAATCTCTGAAAGACCAACTCTAAAAAGACCTCAAGAACCTAAACCTCCCTATAATTACACAGAATCTGAACTGATTATCAAAGATGACTTTGGAGCTTCCTTGATTAAAGGTACCCTTACTTTTCCTTCCAAACCGTTAAAAGGAACCATTATTTTAGTCTCAGGCTCCGGTTGGCAGAATCGAGATGAAACCATTTTTGGTCATAAACCTTTTAAAGTGATTGCAGACTTCCTAACCAAGGAAGGTTATGCAGTTTTTAGATATGATGATCGTACTACCGCATTGTTCGAAAAGTCAACAACCTTCGACTTCGTTGCTGATGTTCAGCGAATTGTTACCTATTTTAAAAATAATTCGATACATAAACATGCTAAAATTGGCCTTATCGGACATAGTGAAGGGGGCTTGGTAGCTTTTATGGCTGCTGCAGAAAATAAAGATATTGATTTTATCATCTCCATGGCCGGTTGTTCGGAGACTTTTGAAAAAGTGCTGCTATTTCAGGCTGAAATTTCTGCTAAATCTGAAGGATATTCTCAAAAAGAGATTAAAGAAACACTAGAAATCTCATCCAAAATCTATAAAATGTTTTCTAAAGTGGACTCATCTGCTGTTGTGATTGAAAAATACAAGAAGATTGTGTCTGAGTACACAAAAGACATGACTCCGGAACAAAAAATGAGGTATAATTTAACCGATCTTAGTATTATTCAACAATCTGCCGTGATTTCATCTCCTTGGTTTATGACTCTATTTAAAATTTATCCGGAAAAATATCTAAAAAAGATTGAATGTCCGGTTTATGCAATCAATGGAGAGAAAGATATGCAAGTGAATTATGCAACCCATTTACCAATTATCAAAAAATATGTTCTAAAGAAATCTTCAATAAATAAAGTGGAATCTTTTAAAAACCTGAATCATCTTTTCCAGGAGTGTGAAACCGGAATGTTGGATGAATACGGAAAAATTGAACAGACAATATCCCCTAATGTTTTGAATAGTATGTTGTTGTGGTTGAATAGTGTCTGTGATACAAAATAGAAAAAAATTTTTATAAAATAATCAATCAGAATATGAAAAAAATTGCCCTTATTACCGGCGCATCTTCAGGTTTTGGAGAAGCCATCGCAAAATCTTTAGCTAAATTGGATTTTAATCTCATTTTAACTGCCCGAAATGAAACAAAACTTCACAAAGTGATTCAGGATATTCAATCTCAATATCCAACTCAAATTGTTCCCCTTATTTTTGATGTTCAGGACTTTGATGCTTGTGAAAAAGCGATTAACTCCATCCCTGAAGAGTTTAAAAATATTGATGTTTTGGTTAATAATGCAGGTCTAGCTGTGGAATTAGAGAAAATCCATACCGGTGCCATCGAAGACTGGGAAAGGATGATCAATACCAATGTCAAAGGTTTGCTGTATGTTTCTCGTTTGATTACTCCCGGAATGGTGGAGCGTAAAAAAGGTCACATTATTAATATTGGATCGATCTCAAGCAGAGAAGTGTATGTGGGTGGAAACGTTTATTGCGCTACTAAACACGCTGTTTTGGCATTGTCTCAAGGTATGAGAATGGATCTTTTGCCTTTTGGTATAAAAGTAACCCACGTATCACCTGGTGCTGCTGAAACTGAATTTTCCATCACCCGTTTCCATGGGGATGCTGAAAAAGCCAAAAAAGTGTATGAAGGTTATGAACCTCTAGTGGCAGAAGACGTTGCAAATGTTGTGGAATATGTAGTTTCCCTTCCTGAACACGTATGTATCAATGAAATTAATTTAACATGTACTGCTCAGTTTAATGGAGTGATCGTTAAAAATAATCAATAACCATGAAAAGCAGCTTACTCCAAAACTTCTATAAATATGTTGCTCAGACCTCTGATGAACCTCTTGCGATCGAAATTGATAAAGCTGAAGGATGCTATTTCTATGATTCAACCGGTAAAAAATACTTAGATCTTATTTCCGGGATCTCCGTTTGCAATATGGGGCATGGAAATAAAAAAATCATTAATGCAACAAAAGCGCAACTAGACCAATATATGCATTTGATGGTGTATGGAGAACTAGTTCAAAAACCTCAGGTTGAATTGGCTGAATTGTTGTGCGAAAACCTCCCCAAAACTTTAAATTCTGTATTCTTTGTGAATTCAGGTTCCGAAGCAGTTGAAGGTGCTCTTAAATTAGCTAAAAGAGGCACTGGTCGTAAGGAAATTATTCACTTCCATAACTCTTATCATGGTTCAACCAACGGTTCCATGAGTGTCATGGGCAACGAAGAGTATAGAAAACCATTTTATCCGTTGCTACCCGAAACTCGTCCGATCACTTTTGGATCACAAGAGGATTTGTTACAAATAACTACAAAAACAGCTGCTATCATTGTGGAGTTGATACAGGGGGAAGCAGGAGTTAGAATGGCTGATTCTTCATACTGGAAAGCACTACGACAAAGATGCAATAAAGTTGGGGCTCTTTTGATTGTGGATGAAATCCAAACCGGACTGGGAAGAACCGGTAAACTCTTTGCCTTTGAACATTATGGAATCACTCCAGATATCCTTCTTTTAGCGAAAGCTTTCGGTGGTGGAATGCCACTCGGTGCTTTTGTAGCTTCAAAAGAGTTGATGAGCGTTCTTACACACAACCCGGTTTTAGGCCATATTACCACTTTTGGGGGTCATCCGGTTTGTTGCGCTGCTGCTTTAGCACATCTGAAGTTGATCCTGAAAGGAAAATATTGGAATAATGCCCAACAGATAGGGGAGGAGTTGAATCAAATCTTTTCAACATTTAATAATGTTCAAGAAATCAGACATTTAGGTGCCTTTATGGCCGTTGATTTTTATAACTCAACCATCAATTTTAAAACCTTAAAAGATTTCTTAACAGTGGGACTCTTCTCCGATTGGTTTTTATGGTGTGATTCAGCTTTGAGAATAGCACCACCATTGATTTTTGATGAGAAAAACTTTAAAGATTTGAGAGAGTATCTATCGATTCTTCAAAATCAATAGACAATATATATAGTAACTTTGTAAAATATTGAATATGAAATCATTCCGTAAAGAATTATTTTTTCACTTACCTACCAGAAGAGGATTAGTTAATATAACCAGAGATGTTCAATTGGCCATTCATGAGAGTCAGATTAAAGAGGGGATCGTTTTAGTCAATGCCATGCATATCACTGCCAGTGTTTTTATCAATGACGATGAATCTGGGTTGCATCACGATTATGAAGTATGGTTGGAAAGATTAGCTCCTGAAAAGCCCTACAGTCAGTACAAACATAATGGGTTTGAGGACAATGCTGATGCACATCTTAAAAGAACCATAATGGGAAGAGAAGTCGTTTGCGCTATTACCAATGGAAAACTCGACTTTGGTACCTGGGAACAAATATTCTACTACGAAATGGATGGCAAACGTCAAAAAAGAGCATTGATTAAGATTATTGGCGAATAAATTGAATCAATACTCTTTAAATTGTATTCCTTTTTCTCGAAGACCCTACCAACTAGGAGTATAAGCTCCCGGAATGTACTCTAAATCAGCTTTTCCGCCATTCATGATAATGGTAATAATATCAAATCTTGCTTCCAAGGTGATCTGTTTATAACAGATATAATGATTGGCTGCACGGATGATGTTTTTCTGTTTCAGTTTGTTAACAGCATCAATAGGTGCCTTAATATTGGAAGATGATCTGGTTTTAACCTCGCAAAAAACAATCGTATTGTTGTTCCTAGCAATGATGTCAATTTCCAGATGTCCTGAGGACCAGTTGGTCTCCAGAATAGTGTAATTGTTTTTGATGTAAAAATCGAGGGCTAATGATTCCCCTTGATTACCGAGATCTTGTTTTTTAGTCATAAGTTTATATTTTAGTGGATGTAGTTTTTCGAGTAAAAATCGGTAATTATTCCATGTATTATTTTGGAACCATCTTAATAAATGGAATCAGCATCTCTTCCAGGGAGATCCCTCCATGTTGAAATGTGTTTTTGTAATAATTTACATATTGATTATAATTATTGGGATAAGCAAAGAAATCAGATTCTTTCGCGAAGATAAACCGATGGGTAACTCCCTCTTTGGGTAAGAAAATATCCTCCGGATTTTTGATTTCAAAAACCTGTGTTTCAGGATAATCCATCGTTCTGCCCACTTTGTATCTCAAATTAGCATTGATATTTTTATCCCCAACAATTTTTATGGGTTTATTAATTTTGATAGTTCCATGATCAGTGGTGATATAAATCGGAATATTTTTACCGGCCAAATACTTAATCATATCTAGCATCGTAGAGTTTTCAAACCAGGAAGCAATCACACTTCTGTAAGATTTTTCATCCTCAGCTAATTCTTTGATCAGATCGACATCCATTCGGGCATGAGAGAGCATATCCACAAAGTTGAAAACGATCACATTCAGTTGATTCTGTAGTAGGGCGTTCATATTTTCAAAAACCTTTTTCCCGAAATCGTGATTTAAAACTTTTGAAAAAGAGACTTTAATATTTTTACCATGTCTTTTCAGATTTTCAACAAGAAGTGGATATTCAAACTGATTTTTACCCCCTTCATCATTTTCGGAAACCCACATATTGGGATACTTTTTTGATATATCAAGGGGCGTCAAACCGGCAAAAAGGGCATTTCTGGCATATTGGGTAGCCGTTGGAAGAATACTATAGAAAACATCTTCACTTTCCAAACGATAATACTCATTAATGTAGGGTTGAATGGTCTTCCACTGGTCAAATCTCAGATTATCAATCACAAAGAGGAAAGATGTCTTTTGTTGATCCAGATCAGGAAATAACCGCTCTTTTAAGATCGTATGAGAAAACAAAGGTTTTTCAGATGCTTTGCCGGTCAGCCAATTTTGATAATTTTTCATTATAAATTTTCCAAAACGGATATTCGCTTCCGCTTTTTGTTCCATTAAAATATCTGCAACGCCTGAATCTTCAATTTTTTCCAATTCCAACTCCCAGAAAACCAATTCTTTATAAAGGGTTTCCCACTCAGCAAGGGTCAGATTATCAGACAGTTTCATGGAGATATTCCGGAAAGCCTGTTGATAGGCGATCGTGCTTTTTTCAGAAACGATTTTTTTATTTTCAATATTCTTTTTGAGGCACAATAAAATCTGATTTGGGTTAACCGGTTTAATAAGATAATCAGCTATGTTTGAGCCTATTGCATCCTCCATAATATGTTCCTCTTCACTTTTTGTGATCATCACAATAGGGATATTCATTTGAAGAGATTTGATTTTTTTAAGGGTTTCGATACCGCTCATACCCGGCATGTTTTCATCCAGGAAGATAATATCCACCACCTCATTTTCAAGTGCATCCAACGCTTCATTACCTGAAACGACCGGGATAACGTTGTACCCTTTAGATTGAAGAAACAGGATATGAGGTTTTAAAAGATCAATTTCGTCATCTGCCCATAAAATTGTAGTAACCATAAAATGTTTAAGTTAGAGTTAATAACACGTAAACGGATTAATAAAATTTATATTGCAAAGATAATCAAATAAAGCGTTCGACGTTCGATGTTCGATGTTCGACTTTCATTATTCATTATTCATTATTCATTTTTCATTCTCCTTAGTCCTTTCTCTTTCTTCCTTTTAAAAAGGTGATTTTTTTTACAGTTAGGATGTTGGGCATCGTGTCACCGAGGAGAAAGCCGTAAGGTTTTAAGGATTCTACATGGTCAAAAATGAGCTTTACAATCGCTAGAAGAGGGATTGAAAGAAACATGCCTGATACTCCCCATAACATTCCACCGGCTAAAACAGCTATGATAGAGAATAATGCATTAATCTTGACTCTTGAGGCTATAATTTTGGGGACAATGATGTTATTGTCAATGAGTTGTACAACATAATACAATACTAAAACATAAAGAGCAAACCAGGCACTATCTTTGGTTACAACTGCTATCATCATCGGTAATGCTACTCCCACTAATCCTCCGATATACGGAATTAAGTTTAAAAGCGCTCCAATAATACCCAGAAGTATCGCATATTCAATGCCTAATAACAGCAAGATAATCGAGTTTAAAGTGGCTACTATCAGTAATTCAAAAACCAATCCAATCAAATATCCTTGTATTATGGTTTTGATTTCCATGATAATCTTATTAACCTGACTTTGATTCCCAATACCTGCTATTTTATGACTGAAATCTATTAGCAAAGGTTGATAAAATAGGATCATGAAAATATAGACCGGAACAACTAGTAAGACAATGATTCCACTGCCAAAATCTAATACTGTTTGTCCTAAGGATGAACTACTGGAGTTGATCAATTCACTTTTTCTTAAAGCAATCCATTCATTTATTTTGATGACATCAATTTTAAACGAGGCGGAGATCCATTGAACGGTTTTCTCCAGTATTAAGGTGAATTTTTCAACAAAAACGGGCCACGAATCACTGAATTTATTTAGTTGGATTCCAATAAATAGTGTTATTGCTACAATGATGATCAATGCGAATAACAATGTTAGGATAATGGCAATCACTCTGTTGATCCTTTTTTTTTCTAAAAACCTTACAATAGGTTGTAACAGAATGGCTATGATCAATGCAAAGATTAAAGGGACAATGATCACCTTTGCGATATATAAAATGGCAAAAAATGCGATTAAACCAATCAGAAAAATGGTTGTTTTAAATACAAATGACGTTTTGAATCCGGCTAGCTCTGTCATTTTTATTTTTTATTTTTAGAAATAAGATTTTCAATAATATCTCTGATATATGATACAATCTCCGGTTTTTGAAAAACAAAAGAACTCAATCCATATTGCAGGATCGATCCAAATAAGTTTTTAAATAGATTCGAAGAGTTTCCGATAAATAACTTTTTTGTTATATATCCCACTATAAAACTCAACGTTGTATTGATTAGTTGATCAGTTATTAATGGTTTCGTAACTATTTTATTAATACTGCCACTTAATAAAGTTTCAATATTTATTCTTTTTATACTGATATAAAAATGCTCTTTCAAAACGACTAAGTTGTATTCCTTCTCCATTTCTAAATCTTGAATCGCTTTCATTAATCCACTGACATTAACAATTTTCTCCATTTTTTGAAATTTTAAAGTATTTTTTTGATGATATTGTTTTGAATTTTCTTTTTTATGATGGTGTAAAAGAAGAGTTTAAATACGAATAATAGAATGAAATAGAAACCACCTAAAACGAAATAGCCATAATAGGTTTTTCCTAGAAGTTCGCCAATCCAATTACTTAAACCAATACTTAAAAACATAAAAATGGTGCATATAAATAGCCCAGTGATTATGATGTTAAATAATGAGGATGCAAAAACCGATATTTTTAAAATCATTTTTAATTTTAATAATGTGTAGTTTGTTGTCACATATAATGTTGCTTCTTTTGCTAAAAGTCCCAAATCTTTTGAAATCTCTTCCATAATTGATAATATTGATGATGTTAGATAGAATATATTTTTAAAAAACCACTTCTACCATTAAAGTAACAGCAGAAGTGGTTTGATGAGAAAGGTTTTTAGTTTTTCTTTTGAAAGTCTTTAATTACATCATCTTTAGCAGTTTTGAAATTATCTGCAAAATCTGATGCATTTTCTTTGATGTTTTCATATTTTTGAGAAACATTGTCTAAATACTCTTCAAATTTTTCTTTTAATGAGTCTTTCAAGTCTTCACTTTTTTCACCAATTTTCTTTCTGGTATTTGATCCTTTATCAGGAGCAAATAAAACACCAAGAATTGCACCGGTAGCAACACCGGCTAATATGCCTAACAAAATTTTTCCTGTTTCCATTTTTTTGTTTGTTTAAATTCTATCATTATTTTTATAAATAGAATTGATTCGTAAAACTACCGAACTGATAGCTGAGTTTATTATAGTGTTCATGTTATTCATATCCACTTTTAATGATGGTTTGAATGAGTTTAAATCTTCCGTTAGCTTTAATACGATTTGATTTATTGGCAGGGATAATAATAGATTGGCCTGTTTCCAGTATGACAGAATTTCCATCAATAAACAATTCAGCTATTCCTTCAATGATTTGTACAAATGTATCGAATGGAGAGGTTTTTTCAGTTAACCCTTCACCTGTATCAAATGACATAACACTTATACTACCTGTAGATTTGTTTAAGATTGTTTTAATCACTACAGAGTTAGAGACATATTCAATGATTTCTACGGTAATATGTGCTTTTGATTTTTCTATTTCAGAGTCTTTCATTTTTTTTATTTTTTTTTGATTGTGACGGCTCCAATTTCTTAGAGCCGGAGGTAAAATTCAGTGAATCTTTATTGTTGTACCATGTGATACTCTTTTCTGTCATTCCCATCCATGATGTAATACCAGAACTGAGTTCTTTCAAGCTTTAAAATATAAAGTGTTTCTGATGATTGGTTGTCAATTCCGGTTATACGAACTTCATTGTAATTGTTTTGAAATGCCCATTTACCAGTTCCACCTAAAATACTCCAGGTATATGAATAATTATGGTCACTTGTAAACGTTTCGGTATATCCGTTGAGTAAGGAAGTGTAATCTACATCATTGATTTTGTAGTTGTCAATTTTCCATGAGTTTGAGATTCTTGAAGTTTTAGTTTGTAAGCTAAAAAATGGGCCATCTTCGTATTTCTGGCAACTTTGTAAGCTGAATAGCATGATGCAGCTTATACAAAGTAGTGCTGTGAGTTTCATAATTTTTTTCATAATTCTTAATTTTTTTTGGTCGAAAAAGTCGACGACTGAAGTGGGTTTATCCCCACATTAAATTCTTAATTAAATTTATATTAGTATAGAAAATCCAACATATCCTGTATAGGTATGTACGGGTGAGTTTTTAATGATATAGAAAGAGTTTACGCCAGGTAGTTCTATGTTATTACTGACATTAAATAAACCTAAAACACCTCTGAACCCAAATCCAAGTCTTATTGTTTTTAAATCATTTAATCCAAAGTCAAAACCTAGTCCATAAGCCAATCCTAAGTCACCTTTTTTAATACTAACAATTGGAATTGCAGTATAAAGTGGGTCATTACCTGAGGTGTAAATGGTACTTCCGGTATTAATACCGATTTGTGGTCCAAAAACAACATTAAAATTGATGGCTCTATTCTTATTGGTATTAAAAGAGAGCAATAAAGGGATCGAAAGGTATTGAAGGTTCACAATTCTGGAAATATTTGAGATGGAATATTTTCTGGAGACAGAAGTGTAATTTAATTCTACTTGGAAACCCATATGTTTAAAAGGATTATAGCTGAGGAATAATCCGCCACCATAACCTAACATCACTTCCCCGGAAACCTGATTGTATTCTGAGGTTTGCATTTGAAAATTGGAAATTGTTGGTAAGAATCGAACTCCAAATTCATAGTTTTTCTCATATTCATTGTGGCTTTCACTATTAAGTTGAGCGCTAACGTTTCCTGTGGTAAGGAAGATGAATGATACTACTAAGGAAAGTATAATAGTAAATCTTGTAAAGTTTTTCATAATAAATGTATTTAAATGGTGAGTTTATTCCCACCATACAAAGATCAACTATAAATTACGAATAACTGTTACATTTTAAATGAATTGTATTACATGATTCACATCTGCCAAAAGGAACAAAAAAAGGATAGTAATCTATTTTTGATTTTAAACAGATTACTATCCTAATAAAGTAATTAAACATTTATTTTTTCACCGGTTTCCTGAAAATATCAAATAATATCAGAATGATACCAACTACAATGAAAAAGTGGATATATTCTGAAGTGATATTGAAAGCAAAAAAGCCTAAAATCCATGAAATTACAAAAATGATGCCGATTATTAAAAAAACTCTATTCATATTAATTTGATTTTTTTGAGGTTGGAATAATAAGAATTGGTAAATTGGAACATTTAAGTACATTTTCTGAAACACTACCCATGACAATTTTTTCGAGCCATTTTTGACTGTGACTTCCCATGATAATCATATTCGCATAATAGATGGGATCAACAAGAACATGGAGTAATGAAATTTCTGCTCCCATAGAGTGTGCAATTTCATAACCGACTTCGGCAACTTTTTGTGCACTTTGATTATAATCTAAAGTAATCAATACTTTTTTAATTTTGCTTTTTTTCATGATTTTTACGATATTAAGAATTCATACTATTGAATATCAAAAGTATGAAGTAATAAGTCAATACTTGTTACATAAAAAAATATATAAATTGTAAAATTTACAGATTTTCCAGAGTGATCCTTTTTCTTTTTTTGAGCTGTTTAAAAAAGGTTGGTGTTAACCCTGTAATTTTTTTAAATTGATTGGATAAATGAGCGACACTGCTATAATGTAATCTCCATGCAATTTCTGACAATGTAAGTTCATCATAAATCAACAGTTCTTTCACTCTTTCAATTTTGTGCATAATAATAAAATGCTCAATGGTGATCCCTTTTACTTCAGTAAATAGATTGGCCAGATAGGTGTAGTTAAGCCCTAACTTTTCGCTTAAATAATTAGAAAAGTTAACTTTTAGTTCATCTTCGGTATAATGAATAAGTTCAATAATAGTACACTTAATTTTTTCAACCAGTATTGCTTTTTTGTCATCCATCAATTCCAGACCCGATTTTAAGAGTGCGTCTCTTAAATTTTCTCTTTGTTCGTTGGTAAGTACACCAAAAATCTCCACTTCTCCAAGGTCAACCACACTGTAGGTAACCCCAAGTTTGTCGAGTTCCAGTTTAACCATCATTTTACAACGAAGAGATACCATGTATTTGATATAAAGTTTCATAATTTGATGATTATTAATTTTGTAAAGATACAACAAATATTAAAAAAGTGTATTGTCTTGTTTGTTTTTTTTAGATTTGTAACATCATTTTCAAAAGATTTTTAAGGAATAAAACGTTGGGCAAAATTTGTCCAACGTTTTCTTGATAGTAAAAGTTATCGTTAAAATTACTTTGTATTATCGATGGTTAAATCTTTAAAAGCTTTTCCAAATTCATTCAAGTCGTGGGTAACCTCTTTTTTAAAGTTGAGCCATTGGTCTTCACCTACGTTCTTATAATCGGCTAATCTCTTTTTAAGTTGTTTATTTCTGTTTTCTAAATCAAGCAACTTTTTATTGTATTCATCATTGAATTCTTTTTGTTCTTTTGCTTTTTTGATTTTGAATTCTTTAATTTTGATTTCCTGATTAACAATTGCTTTTTCAGCTTCCATTCTAAATTGATCATTGTCGGTGATGGTATCCAGTTTGATATTGTATAATTCTTCTTTAGATTCAATTAATTCTTCTTTGGCTTCCAGAACTTTAATTTCCGCTTTTTCCACTTTTGTTTTTGGCGACTTGCAGCTAAAAACTAATGCTATAGTAACTAACAAGATACTACTCATTGTAAAAATTGTTTTTTTCATGTTTTTGATATTTAAATAGTTTATTGATTATTCCAGAAATAATTCCATTTTTTTATGCTTCTAGTTAAAGCAATTTTTGAAATCGAGACTAAAATTTCATTGTACAAAGGTCTCCCAAATAAATGGAAAAACTATTACATAATTTTCGAATAGTATTGCAAAATTCCGATATGAACAATTGGTGTAAGATGTTGACAGTTAACATCGTTTTCCTTTTTATAAATGAAAAATGAAAAATGAAAAATGGGGACCTTGGTCTTTTGTCCTTCGTCCGAATAGCACACAGATGACACAGATTGAACAGATTTTCACAGATTAATCTTGTTACACTAAGTATCACAAAGTTTACACAAAGTTAAAAGAAGTAAAAAAAATGATTTATAATACTTTGTGAGACATTTTTTTACTTTAAGTGACGTTGTGCTCCAAATATTTATAAATGGAACGCGGGTAACGAGGATTTTCAAACGCGGATTTTAAAAGATCTGTTTTATCCGTATTGCGAAGCATCAGTTGCATCAGTGTTCTATTTTTTTTCTTTATGGCGTCGGCACTTCGATACGAAGCTGTTTTGTTCTTAGATTCCATAGTTTTTCCGAAAGGAGCTTCTACTCAGTGACCTTAGATTTCACCATATTTCACTGAACCAAGGTCGCTGAGTAGAAACCGGAAATGGAGACATATAAATGAAATTCGGGAGAGTAAAGGTTTCGTATCGAAGCGCCGATTAATAAGCCACGAATTAAAACACTGTGAAACTCTTTTTTACACTGAGTAACTCTGGTGTTATTGCTTTTAAAAATGATGAAGAAATTTTTATAAGTCAAAAGAGTTATGAACAGAATTTTAGGGTTTCTGTTTTGGAAAATACCAATTAATCAATGGAAAGCTCCTTTTTTCATTCTTATTCCAAAGTCCGATTTGAAATCCATTTAATCTTTTT